>ENA-OFCE01000142-OFCE01000142.1-metagenomes-genome-assembly--contig:-NODE-142-length-53423-cov-5.307225_pt1 | contig 53423 bp, 57 predicted proteins | sample MGYA00153388_OFCE01 | MGnify analysis MGYA00153388 | reverse complement strand
GGCCATGCGGTGTCCAACGTCGTCCCGATCGTCGCCGCCAACCGCATCGGCACCGAAGGCGGCCAGCGCTTCTACGGCCACAGTTTTATTTGTGACGAACGCGGGGACATTTTGGCGGAGTTCGGCGCGGAAGAGACGGGGGTGCTGGTGGCGGAGGTTGACCTGACGGCAGCCAAGAAACATCGCGCCGCGTTCGGTTTCTTCCGCGACCGGCGGCCGGACCTTTATGGACGGTTGGTGGAGGATGTTTAAGCCGCTGCTATTGCGTCAGAGTTTCCCGGCCAAACTACAATTCGGCCTGGCGGCTCATTCGGAAATATCAGCACAGTTCTACCTTCGGTCGACCTGAAACCTTCTTCGGCTCGATTGTGGGGTGTCGACTCTGATGACCAGTAGATCAGTCCCTCGCACTCGAGAGCTTGCTTAACGTCGCTTTTGAGTGGGTCCAAGAAATAGAAATAGCTCGCGAACGTGTCCGCTGGCTTTCGAACAAATTCTAGCTTCAAACCGAAGTGCGCCAAGACGTGTGAAACGACAGGTGGGACCGAGATCACGCGCTCCAATTCATCGAGCGAACAGACATCTGCCTCTTGAGATTCGATTACCAACTTCATCGGTGACTGACCTCCTGTTTGATTGCTAATGAAAGCTCGAACACCGCCTCAAACATCGCCGCATCGAGCCGCCGCGTGTTCTGGTTGTAGCGGCTGCAATGGTAGCTATCGATCAGCCGTAGCCCGCCAGGCAAAACATGCTCCGCGCCATGCGCGAACTTGGCCTTGGCGAGCGGGAGGCCGAAGCTGCGACACAGGCTGTCATGCGCCACCTTGCCAAGCGCGATGAACGTGGTGAGGTTCGGCAGGCTGGCGATCGCCCCCATCAGGAACGGGCGGCAATTGGCTTCCTCGACCGGAAGCGTCTTGTTCTGCGGCGGCAGGCATTTGACCGCGTTGAGGATGATCGCTCCTTCGAGCTTAAGTCCGTCGCTCCGATCCTGCGCGTAAGTTCCTGAACTCAAACCGAACTTATCCAGCGTCACATACAGCAACTCGCCCGCATAATCGCCGGTGAACGGCCGCCCCGTGCGGTTCGCGCCATGTTTGCCCGGCGCTAACCCGATGATCGCCAGCCACGCCATCGAGTCGCCGAACGCCGGCACCGGCGCATTCCACCACTCGGGGTGCTCGGCGTCACATGATGCTCGCAATGCGACCAGCCGCGGGCATAATGGGCAATCGCGCGGTGCCTCGGCGTTGGGCAATGGCGACAGTTCGGCGGGGGTGGCGCATTGCATCGCCCCAGCCTAGGCGAGCGCCGATGAGCGACGCAACGCATCTCTACGCCATCGCCATCGGATCGAACCGCCCCCATGGCCGCCACGGCCGCCCGGCGGGGGTGGTCGCGGCAGCAATTGCCCAGCTCGACCAGTCGTTCGGCCTGTTCGACGCCTCGCCCATCGTCCTCAACCCGGCCACTGGTGGGGCGGGCCGCGATTTCGCCAATGCCGTGACGCTGATCGAAAGCTCTCTCGCTCCGCTCGCCATGCTCGCCGAGCTGCAAGGCATCGAGCGCGCCTTTGGCCGCCGTCCCGGTCGCCGCTGGGGAGCGCGCGTGCTCGATCTCGATATATTGGCGTGGAGTGGCGGCGCGGTGAACGCGCGCGGCCTCATCATCCCCCACCCGCGGCTGGCGCAGCGCGCCTTTGCGATCGGTCCATTGGCGATGATTGCCCCATTTTGGCGGCTGATCGGACCGCTCAATGCCCGTCAACTCGCAGCGCGCCTTGCCCGACGGCGCGCCCGCCGCTAAGCGCGTCGGCGCACCAGGTGTCTGGGGCCCTTAGCTCAGTCGGTAGAGCAACTGACTTTTAATCAGTAGGTCGCTGGTTCGAACCCAGCAGGGCTCACCACGCTATCGCTCGTTCGCTCCGCCGCAGGGCTCACTATTTCCTCCGGCGCGGCGACTCCAACCGCAATGCATCTAGCCGCAACCATCTGGTAACCGGATTGGGATTATCCCTTGGAATTGTCCGGGATTTTCCGGTTTCGATCAAGTGTGTCAGGGGCTGCGCGACGATGAGCAGTGAAGTGGATGACCTTCCCGTCGATACCACGGCTTACTCCTTGTCGAGCAAGCCGCCACCGCCGCCCGAGCGCCGCGATGGCCATCGCCACCTGACCTTGTTCAGGGTCGGCGCGATGACGATCAATGGCCGCCGCGAACTTTGCCTGATCCGGAATATTTCCGAAGGCGGGATGATGATCCGCCCCTATTGCGATCTCGTCGAAGGCACCGAGCTTACCATCGAGCTAAAGACTGGCTTCACCGTAGCATGCACCGTCGCGTGGGTGCGCGAAGCGGTGGTCGGGGTTGAATTCGCCGAACAGGTCGATGTGCTCGAGATTCTGACCAACACCCAGGATGGCCCGCGCCCGCGCATGCCGAGGATCGAGGTAGATTGTTTCGCAACTGTCCGCGATGGCGCGAATGTCCACCGGATGCGCGTCCAGGACGTGTCGCAAGGTGGAGTCAAACTCGAAACCGCCGTGGTGCTGAACAAGGGCGGCGACCTCGTCGTCTCGCTCCCCGGGCTCGATCCGCAACCGTCGGCGATTCGCTGGACCGAGGGCGGGCAGCTCGGCGTCACCTTCAATCGTTTGCTACCACTCGCCGATCTTGTCGCCTGGCTTCACGCCATGCGCGAGCAATTGCGCGCTGCCTGAACTAACTTTCGATCGACGGGATCGGGTTTCCCCAGATCCAGTCTTCGGCAATCTTGCGTTCCCCGATCGACAAGGCGGTAGCCTTGATTCGCGGCCGACGGAAATCGAGCTTGGCCATCGGCCGCGGCTTGGGCACGTGGCGCATCACCGATTCCGGATCGAGCATTGAATCGAACGCGATCCCGGCCCGGTTATCGCTGATCCAGGCAACTTGCCCCCTCAGATGCAGCTCGTTCTTGCGGAACAAGACTTCGCTGCCGACGCTTGGCAGTCGCTTGCCCTCGACCAGGGCACCTTCGCTGGAAAGGTTGCGCAGCTTGACCGGCTCGACGACCCCCGCCGCTTCGATCGACGCTGCCATCAAGACATGCGATCGTTGCGACCGGCGCTTGTGGGTGGTGCCTGTGTCGTCCATTCCAATCGCAATATCGTTGATGGGTAAAGGTTTCGTTTAATGGACGATCAGGCACATCATCGCTTGTCCTGGCTGATCGTCGCGATCGCGCTGATCGTGTTCGTGCTGGCCGGCCTGCTCGGCGGGCCCGGTGCAGCGTTTGACGTCAACTTGATCCACTCGCTCGCCGCCGATCGCGCTGCGCATCCCGGGCTTACCGCTGTCGTCATTCCAGTGACCAACGCCGGCGGCGCGGGCGGGATGATCGCACTGCTCGTGAACGTGGCTGGTTTACTAGCGTTTCAACGGCGCTGGCGGGCGGCGCTGGTGTTTGCTGGCATTGTGCTTTCGGGCCGTGCCATCGACGAGCTGATCAAGTTACTGGTCGATCGCCCGAGGCCCGCGTTCGATGCCCATCCTGTGAGCGTAACTTCGCTGAGTTTTCCAAGCGCCCATGCGGCCAATTCGATGATCACATTGTTGGCAATTGCGTTGCTAATCGTCCCGGCGCGGATGCGGACTGTGGCCATTTGCCTGGCGCTCGCGATCACGGGAGTGATCGGATCGACCAGGCCCTTCCTCGGCGTGCACTGGCCGAGCGACGTGGTTGGCGGTTGGGCATTCGGGATCGCGTGGGTGGTTACGCTAGCAAAAGCATCACATTATTGGCGGGCATCGGGCGAATCTCGCGCAATGTGAGGCCCCGTTTGGCGGCTTCGTGAGTAAAATCGGACAACAACCGCAGCCCCCAATCCGGATTGCGGGCTTTCAAATCGGCATCGAACGCCAAATTGGATGGCGCAGGCTCCTCGCCATCGACCAGCCATGGACCGTAGAGGATCAACCGCGACCCGAGCAGCCCGGCGCCGTCTAGCAGCCCGAGCGTGCTGGCCCACGCGCTGATATGGACCATATTGATACACAGGATTGCGTCGGCGCTGGTGATTGGCCAATCGGGCGAGGCGGCATCGATTTCCAGCGGTGCGCGCAAGTTCGGCGGACCATCGGCTCGCCACGCCGCGATTGAGGCGAGCGCCAGCGGATCGGGATCGCTCGGTTGCCATTCGCGGTCGGCGAAGCGGCGCGCGAACGCCAGGGCATGCTCACCGGTACCGCTGGCAATCTCGAGCACTCGCCCACTCGCCGGCAACCAGTCCGCCAGCACATCGCCAATCGCCCCGACATTGCGCGCCGCCGCCGGCGCTTCCCGCCGAGCATCGCCGCCAAGATCGGCAACGTTGTAAGGCGGGATGAACGCGTCAGCCATCAATTGGCGAAGCGCGCCGCGAGCGAGTTTCGCGAAACAACAGCCACGACAAAAGCCCGATCGGCCCGGCCATCAGGGTGACGAACAGGAAAGGTATCTGGACCAAGCGCCCGACCCCCTTGGCGTCGGCGTCGCGCGCGATCCACAGGCCGACGAACAAGTCGAAGGCGAGATAATGCGTCCAGCCGATGACGATCCCGCCGTCGCTCATGAACAACGGCCTCAGCCCGGCGATCGAATAATCGAGCAGGTCGGGCTCGATAGCCCCCGCGACCCGGGCTGGGTCAATCAAGTGGCCGATCGAGAGCACGAACAAGGTGGCGTAGGCCAGGCACAGCAAGCCGACCCCGAGATACAGGACTGCCGACAAGGTCAGCGGCTTGCGCGGCAAAATCGCGAGCGCCAGCCAGCCGAGCATCGCGATCCCATTGGTCAGGCTGAACATCGTCGCCCAGCTCACTGCGCGGCTCCCTGCTGCGTATCGCTGCCCGTCAGCCGGCGAACGCGGATGATCATCTCCGCCCGGGTCGCGACGATCAGTCCGACCGCGAACAATAACAATACATCGGTCACCAGCAGCGCCTGCCCGCTCATCTTGCCATCGGCGCCGGGAGTCAGGTCGAAATAGCTACGCAGGACGTAGCGCAGACCGATAATCCCGACGAGCAGGATCATGGCGGCTGGCGACGCCTGCTGGGTCAGCTTGCCGGTCGCCGGATCGCGTTCGATGCGGATCATTTTGCCGCGTTGCCAGCCGATCGCTGCGCCAATGACCATCGCGACGGCGCCGATCGACAGCCCCATCGCCGACAGCGGGGTGGCATATAAAACCGCCATCGCAACCGCGATGATCAGGACCGGCGCGATCCACAATGTTCCGGGCCTGAGTGGCTGTGCTTTCTTCAGCGACCGAAAGCGAAGCGCCATGACGATCACGATCACCACCAACGGCAGGATCGTCTGCAGCAATTTGGGATCCATCGCGCTTAGCCTCCGCCGACCCCGGCTCCTTCACCGACCTCCGCACCATCGGGCGCGGGCGTTTTGTAGGCAAGCACCGGGTTGCGCGCGGCCAGCGTTTCGTCGAGCCGTCGGCGCGGTGCGTAGATTGGTGCTTCGTGAAGCGCCTGGTCCCCTGCCCGCGCGCGCTCGGCGATCGAGCGCAAGGCGGTGATGAACTGGTCGAGGCTGGCCTTCGACTCGGTCTCGGTCGGCTCGATCAGCATTGCACCATGGACGACGAGCGGGAAATACATCGTCATCGGGTGAAAACCCTCGTCGATGAGCGCCTTGGCGAGATCGATCGTTGAAAAGCCCTCGGCGAAACCCTTATCGCTGAAGATTGCCTCGTGCATGCACGGCCCGCTGAACGCGAATGGCGCGTCGAGCACGTCCTGGAGGCTGCGCAGGACATAATTTGCATTGAGCACACTATCCTCCGCGACCTGGCGCAGGCCATCGGCGCCGTGACTGAGGATGTAGCTCAGGGCACGGGTGAACATGCCCATCTGGCCGTGGAAGGCGACCATCCGACCGAACGCATGGGGATGATCGTCGCTGGCATGTTCTTCCTCGACCAGCTTGAAGCCGCCGTCGGTACCCTTGGTGACGAACGGCAAGGGCGCATAAGGCGACAGCGCTTCCGACATCACCACCGGGCCCGAGCCCGGCCCACCGCCGCCGTGCGGGGTGGAGAAGGTCTTGTGGAGGTTGATGTGCATCGCATCGATGCCAAGATCGCCGGGGCGAACGCGCCCGACGATGGCGTTGAAATTGGCGCCATCGCAATAGACCAGCCCGCCAGCGGCATGGACCGCGTCCGAAATCGCCTTCATCTCCGGCTCGAACAGGCCGCAGGTGTTGGGGTTGGTGATCATCACCGCGGCGACGTCGGGACCAAGGCGAGCGGTTAGCGCAGCGAGATCGACCCGGCCTTCCTTCGTCGCCGGAATATCCTCGACCTTGTAGCCAGCGAAGGCAGCAGTCGCGGGATTGGTGCCGTGCGCGCTTTCGGGGACGAGCACGACCGACCGGGCATCGCCGCGCGCTTCCAGGGCCGCGCGGATCGCGAGGATGCCGCACAACTCACCATGCGCCCCGGCCTTGGGGCTCATCGCCACGCTGTGCATCCCGGTAAGCTTGATCAGCCAGTGCGCGAGCGTGTCGATCAATTGATATGCGCCCTGCACCGTCTCCTGCGGCTGGAGCGGGTGGATGTCGGCGAACCCCGGAAGCCGCGCCATTTTCTCGTTGAGCCGCGGGTTGTGCTTCATCGTGCAACTGCCGAGCGGGAACAGGCCGAGGTCGATGGCGTAATTTTGGCGGGACAGGCGGGTGTAGTGGCGGACCGTTTCAGGTTCGGAGAGGCCGGGAAGGTCGAGGGTGGTGCGCAATAGGTTGGCGAGCTGCGACACCTTCCCTTGTTCAGGGGGAGGGGCTTGGTCATCAAAATCGACGCCGGTGCTGTCGTTATCCCCAATTTCGAAGATCAATTTCTCTTCGAGCATGAGCGCGCGGTTGCCGGAGGTGGTGGCGGCGTCGCTGGTCGCGGCGTTGGGCGCGGTGGGTTTCCAGCCACTCTGGTTGGGCGCGTTCATTGGACAACCTCCTTCAGGGCGCCTTCCAGCGCATCGATATCCGTATCGGTGACGGTCTCGGTGACCGCGATCACCAAGCCATTGGCAAGGCTCGCTTCGCCCGGATAAAGGCGCTCAAGCGAGACTCCGCCGAGCACGTTCTGCTCGACCATCGCGTGGACTGCGGGCCGTGCCTCGACCGGTAGGCGGAGGGTGAATTCGTTGAAGAAGCTGTCGTTGACCAGCTCGACCCCGGGGATCGCCGACAGCCGCGCCGCGACCTCGACCGCGCGGGCGTGGTTGATTTCGGCCAAGGTGCGAAGCCCCTTTGCGCCGAGCAAGGTCATGTGGACGCTGAACGCCAGCGCGCACAGGCCGCTGTTGGTGCAGATGTTGCTGGTCGCCTTCTCGCGGCGGATGTGCTGCTCGCGGGTCGAAAGCGTAAGGACGAAACCGCGCTTGCCCTCGGCATCGACGGTTTCGCCGCACAGCCGGCCGGGCATTTGCCGAACATGCTTCTCACGGCACGCGAACAGCCCGACGTACGGCCCGCCAAACTGCAGCCCGACGCCGATCGACTGGCCCTCGCCGACGACGATGTCGGCGCCCATCTCGCCCGGCGCCTTGATCAGCCCGAGCGCGACCGGCTCGGTCACCACCGCGACCAGCAACGCGCCAACAGCGTGCGCGGCGTCGGCGATCGGCTGCAAGTCGGCGATTCGACCGAGGATGTCGGGATATTGGACGACGACGCAGCTGGTGTCCTTGTCCATCGCCGCGATCAGGCGGTCGGCATCGGTCGCGGCGTCGAGGATCGGGACGGCAGTGTCGAGCACGTCGCCGGTGAAGCGCGCCATCGTCCTGGCGACCGAGACATAATGCGGGTGCAGACCGTCGGACAGGATCGCCTTGCTGCGGCGCGTGATCCGCCGCGCCATGCCGATCGCTTCCCAGCAGGCGGTCGAGCCGTCGTACATCGAGGCGTTAGCGACCTCACACCCGAGCAACCGCGCGACCTGGGTCTGGAATTCGAACAGGACCTGTAGCGTGCCCTGGGCGATCTCGGGCTGGTAAGGCGTGTAAGCGGTGAGGAACTCGCCGCGCTGGATGATGTGGTCGACCGAGGCGGGGACGTGGTGGCGATAGGCGCCGCAGCCGAGGAAGAAGGGCACCTCGCCTGCGACCATGTTCTGCCTGGCCAACGCGCCGAGCTGACGTTCGACCGAAAGCTCGCTGGCGTGCAGCGGAAGGCCGTGGATCGGACCGTCAAGTCGGGCTTCGGCGGGCACATCGACGAACAAATCGTCGACCGAGGCTGCGCCGATGGTGACGAGCATTGCGGAGCGGTCGGTGTCGCTCAGTGGCAGGTAACGCATTATTTCGGCTTTCTCATCATGAAGCGGAGGCGGACGTAGTCGGCGGTGGTGGTGCCGACGCGGGTGGCGACGGCGTCGGCGATTTCGGCGCGCTGGTCGTGGGGGACGCCGGCGCGGTCGAGCCAGCCGGCGCGGAAGGTGGTGACCCAGGCGGCGACCCCGTGTTCGAGCTCGGTCGGACGTTCGATCAGCCGCGCCTCGACCTCGGTGAAGCCCGCTGCTTCGTACAGCGCGATGAATTCGTCGGCACTGGGGTACCAGTTGGCGGCGTACGTCGGCGGGCCAAAGCCGCGCTCGACCAGTTCGTCGTCCAATGCCTGGCGCAAGCTTGCGAGGTTGCCCGCGCCGCCCATCTCGCCTGCAAACCGGCCCTTGAACTTCAGCGCGAACCAGATCGCGCGCGCCGCCCGTTCCTTGTCGAGCACCCAGTGCAAGGTGGCGTTGGAGAAAGCCGCGTCGAACGCTTCCGCGAACTTGAGGTCGGCGGCGTCGATCAGGCGGACGTCGAGACCCTTGGCCTTGGCCGCGGCCACCATCGACAGGCTATTGTCGATCCCGACCACATCCGCGCCGCGCTCCTTGATCTTGAGCGTAAGCGTGCCGTCGCCGCAACCGACGTCGAGGATATGCTCGTCGGGCTGCGGATCGAGCAGCTCAAGCGCTGCCTCCCCCAGCGCGGCCACGAAGCCGCCGTTGCGGGCATAATCTGCCGCATCCCATCGCGAGGTCGAGGCGACGAGGATAGTCAGAGTGTCTTGACCCATTCGCGATAGGCGGCTTCGTCCATCAGTCCATCGAGCTCGGACGCGTCGGCCAGCGTCATCTTGAAGAACCAGCCGTCACCCTCGGGATCGCGGTTGATCAGCGCGGGATCGTCGGCGAGCGCCGGATTACCCTCGATCACCTCGCCCGCGACCGGGGCATAGACGTCGCTCGCGGCCTTGACCGATTCGACCACTGCCGCTTCGTCACCCTTGTTGAGCGTCTTGCCCTGATCGGGGACTTCGGCGAACACGATGTCGCCGAGCGCGGCCTGCGCATGGTCCGAAATACCGATCGTGGCGGTGTCGCCCTCGACCTTGATCCATTCATGCTCGCCGGTGAAGTAGAGGGTCATCGGGTCAGGCTCCTGCTGGCTTGCGGTGATATTGGTGGGCAACGAACGGCATTGCGATGACGGTGGCGTCGAACAATTTGCCGCGCTGCTCAAGCTTGAGCACGGTGCCGGGGGCGGCGAACCCGATCGCGACATAACCCATCGCGATCGGGCGCTGGAGCGAGGGCGAGAAGGACCCGCTGGTGATCCGGCCGATCTCATTGCCTTCGCCGTCGAGGACCAAGGCGCCCTCGCGAACCGGCTGGCGGCCGTCGACGTCGAGGCCGACGCGCTTCTGCGCCGGGCCATCGTCAATCTCGCCGACGATTCGCGCGGCACCGGGAAAACCGCCATCGGCGCGGCGGCGCTTGCCGATCGCGAACTGGAGGTCGGCCATCACCGGGGTCGTTTCGCGATCGAGATCGTGGCCGTAGAGCGGCAGCCCCGCTTCGAGCCGTAGCGAATCGCGCGCGCCGAGCCCGACCGGCTTGACCCGGTCGTCGGCGGTCAGCGCATCGGCGACGGTCGCAGCCGCAGTCGCGGGAATCGAGATTTCGAAACCATCCTCGCCGGTGTAGCCCGAGCGGCTGATCCAGGCCGGAGTGCCGGCGATAGTGAACATCGCGCCCTGCATGAACGACAGTTCGGCAACTCCCGGCGCAAGTGCCTCCAGCACCTCGACAGCTTTGGGCCCTTGCAGCGCGAGCAAAGCCTGCTCCTTCATATGATCGATCACCGTGCCGCGCGGCAGGCGGCGCTCGAACTCCTCGATATCGCCGATCTTGGTCGCGCCGTTGACGACGACGTAGAAATGGTCGCCGCGCCGGGTGGCCATCAGGTCGTCGATGATCCCGCCATTCTCGTCGAGCAGCATCGAGTAGCGCAGGCGGCCGTCCTTGAGCATCAGCAGCTCACCGGGAAGCAAGGTTTCGAGCGCGGCGTCGGCGCGGTCGCCATGGACGATCAGCTGACCCATGTGGCCTACGTCGAACAGCCCGGCGCTGGATCGGGTCCACAAATGCTCGGCGATGACGCCTTCATACTGCACCGGCATTGCATAGCCCGCGAACGGCACCATCCGAGCGCCACGCGCGCGGTGCCAGGCGTCAAGCGCGAGGGTCTGGATCGGGGTGTCGGTCTCGTCGTCCATCGGTCTCGCTCCCAGAATATGGCCCGGACGAGCGCTCACGCGAGCGTTTCCCATGTCCGAGCCCCCTTCTGTCACTGAGACCTGAGAGCTTTCCCGGATGGCCTTGCGGCCAGTCGGTTACCCCTTCGGCGGCCCGCACCGAAATGCGGACACTTTCCAGACTGTCCGGGCCCGCGCGGTCCATTTGCCTGAGAGATTCCGGGGGCGGTTGCTCCTTCGGCGCTCCATCCAAGGAGCTCTCCCGCGCAGCCCTCGGGCGCAAGACCCGGGACACGCGATCGCAATGACTGCGGGGCAAGCCCGAGTCAATCGATTCGGGGCGTGAAGAACTAACGCGTGGCGTTGTAGCGCAGCTGGTCCTGGCTGAGCTGGAAGCCGATCAGATGTTCGTAGGTCGCGCGGGCGACGGCGTCGCGGACCTTGGGGTCGGACAAGGGATCGACTGCGGCATCGGGGTCGCCAGTGCGGCGCTTGCGGGTCAGCTCGGCGCGAACATCCTCGGGCAGTCCGGTCGAGGCGCGGTCGACTTGCGCTACCACCCGCGACGAGGTTTGCGCGCGCATGCTGCCGGCGGCGAAGTCGAGCGCCACTGCGCCGATATTCTTGGCCACGACGCGGTTTCCGCCCTGCATCACGACGTTGTAGAACGGCAGCACGACCTGCCGCGCCTGCGACGGGTCGCGGCGGGTGGCGACGACGTCGAAGCTGGCGGTCGAGATGATCTGGGCGCCGGTCTCGTCACAGGTGCCGCGCAAATTGGTGATCGTCGCGACCACGTCGATCGCGCGGGCATCGGTGCTTCCTGCGGGATCGAAACTGGTGACATCGCCGGTGCCGGCGGGAATGCCGAGCTGCGGGCAGCCCGAGCGGGTGATGTAAATCCCGCCCTCCTCAACCGACCCCTTCTTCGAGCAGGCCGAGACCAAAGCGAGGCAGATGAGCGGCAAGAGGCGGATGTTCACGAGGCGGATATCCTTATCGACTTGATTTGGCGCTGTCATAGGAAGCGCCTTGGCTGGCTGCAAGCAATCGCTTACATGAGCCGGCAATGGCTGACATGCTCCCCCCGCTTCACATCCTGATCGCCGCGCCGCGCGGATTTTGTGCCGGCGTCGATCGGGCGATCACGATCGTCGAAAAGGCAATCGAGCTGCACGGACCACCGGTCTATGTGCGGCACGAGATCGTCCACAATAAATTCGTCGTCGATCGGCTGCGCGGGATGGGCGCGGTGTTCGTCGACGAGCTTGACGAGGTCCCCGACGGTCGGCCGGTGGTGTTCAGCGCGCATGGCGTGCCCAAGGTCGTCCCGGCGGCGGCCGAAGCGCGCGGGCTCGATTTTCTCGATGCGACCTGCCCGCTGGTAAGCAAGGTCCACCGCCAGGCGCAGCGGTTGATCGAGGCCGGGCGGCATATCTTGTTCATCGGTCATGAGGGGCATCCCGAAGTCATCGGCACTTTCGGCCAGGTGCCTCCAGGCGCGATGACCCTGGTCGAGAATGTCGAGCAGGCCGAAACGCTCGTGGTCGAGGATCCCGATAACCTCAGCTTCCTGACCCAGACCACCTTGTCGGTCGACGACACGGCCGATATCGTCGAGGCGCTGCTGCGCCGCTTCCCGACAATCAAGGCGCCGCGCGGCGAAGATATTTGCTACGCCACCTCCAACCGCCAGGCAGCGGTCAAGGCAATCGCCCCGCGCGCCGAAAAGATGCTGGTGATCGGCGCGACCAACAGCAGCAATTCGCTGCGCCTGGCCGAGGTCGCCGAGCGGATGAATGTCCCGTCGCGGCTGATCGCGCGGGCGGCGGACATCGACTGGGCGTGGTTTGGAACCCCCGGCGTGATCGGTTTGACCGCGGGCGCATCGGCCCCCGAAGTGCTGGTTCGCGAAGTGGTCGATGCATTATCGAAGCGGTTCGACATCACCGAGGAAGAAGCCGCGCACGTCGAAGAGGGCATGGTATTCAAGCTGCCGCGTGAACTCGTCGATCGATGAGCGATCTGGCGGGCGAGCTGCCCAAGGTCGAGATTTTCACCGATGGCGCGTGCAAGGGCAATCCCGGGCCGGGCGGTTGGGGCGCTTTGCTCCGCGCCGATGGCAAGACCCGCGAATTGTCGGGCGGCGAGACTCCGTCGACCAACAACCGCATGGAATTGATGGCGGCGATCGAGTCGCTGAAGGCGCTCAAGCGCCCGTGCCGGGTCAGCCTGACCACCGACAGCGTCTATGTCCGCGACGGGATCACCAAGTGGATCCACGGCTGGCGGCGCAACGGCTGGCGGACGGCGGACAGGAAACCGGTCAAGAATGCCGAGCTGTGGCAGGCCTTGCTCGATGCCGCCGAGCCGCACCGCGTCGAATGGCATTGGGTCAAGGCGCATAATGGCCATGCCGAGAACGAACGCGCCGACGCCTTGGCCTGCGCGGAAGCGGACAAACGCCGGCGCTAAGCGCTGCGCGGGGCGAAGTCGGCGGCGGTGACTGCGGCGAGCTCGGCGGGAAGCGGCTCGCGATTAATCAGGCTGGCACACAACAAGGATGCGGCGGGGGCGGTCTGGATGCCCATGCCGCCCTGCCCTGCACACCAGAAGAAGGCGGGATCGTTCGGATCAAATCCAAATTGCATCGCGCGCGTGGGCGCGAAGCTTCTTAGGCCCGCCCATTTGCGCTCGACCGCCTCGATTGGCCAATCGACCGCGCGCTGGAAGCGGTCGATGGCGATGGCGACGTCGATTTCGTGCGGTGCGGCGTCACACGGATCGGTCAGGCTCTCGTCAAGCGGGCTGACCCACACCGCATTGTCGCCCTCACCCTTGAAGTAAAAACTGGCGTGGAGGTCGGTGACCAACGGGAGGTTGGCGAGGCTGGTGCGCCCGACTCGAAGCTGGACCACGGTGCGGCGGCGCGGTTCGAGCGCGATTCCGGGGAGGCCAGCGCGTTTCGCAACGTCGTCGGCCCACGCTCCGGCGGAGTTGACGATGATTGCGCACGCAATGTCCCCGCCCGATGTCTTGGCGACCCAGCCGTCGCCAGAGCGCTGCGCCGAGAGGAGGGCCGAATCGGTCCGCACTTCGCCCCCGGCGCGGCGAATCACGGCGAGGCAGGCGGCGTGAAAGCTGGCGACGTCGATGTCGGCGCAACTCGCCTCATACCAGGCGCCGCTCCATTGCTCGCGAAGCCCGGGCACCATGCGGTCGAGCGAAGCGCGATCGAGGCGGACGAGCATATCCTCACCCGACAGATCGTCGCCGCCATTGACCAGATCATGCCCCGCGCTGGTCAGGTGAAGCGCGCCGCGACGCCGGAGCAAGGGTGTCTCGGCACCGGGCCAGCACGAATCGAACATCGGCTTGGACGCGATGCTCAGCCGCCGCGCCGGCGTGTCGCCGCCAAGGCTGGCCTGCCAGAAAGCGACCGAGCGCCCAGTCGAATGGCGGCCGCACAATTGCTCGGCCTCGACCAGCAGCACGCTCATGCTCTCGGCGAGGCGCGCGCCAAGGCTTGCTCCGGCAATCCCGCCGCCGACGATCAAGACATCAAATCGCTCCATCCCCGCGCTGGTTACGGTTTTGAAAGCCATAGCGTCTAGGGCTGTCGACATGACAAGCTTCGGATTGACCGACATTTTGCTGTCCGTGCTGGCGATCATCCTGGTCGTGGCGGCGGTTATCGATGTCCGCACCTTCACCATTTCCAACCGGCTCAACGCCAGCGTGGCGCTGCTCGCGCCGCTCTATTGGTGGTCGGAACATCTCCCATTGTGGCCCGACATCGCGCTTCAGATCGGCATTGCGGTGGCGGTGTTCGCCGTGCTCGCGGTGACATTCTACATCGGCATGATGGGCGGCGGCGACGTCAAATTGGCCGCCGCGCTGGCATTATGGTTCTCGCCCGCGTCGACGCTAAAATTTCTTGTCATCATGTCGCTGGCTGGCGGGCTGCTGACCGTCATCGTGCTGATCGCCCACCGTATGAAGCCCGGACAGATCAAGAATTCCGACGGCGAAACCGGTGGCAAACCTGAAATTCCGTACGGCGTCGCCATCGCCGTTGGTGCGCTGTGGATACTCGCCCAACGGTTTCTTAACCATTTTGCCTGATGTCTGTGAATATCAAGGGGACCCTTTAGGGGAGGCGTAATCGCCATGGACGTGAAGAAAGTTGCATTGCTCGTTGGGGCATTGGTTATCGCGGTGATCACCGCAGTGATGGCCAAGAACATGTTCGTCGGAGCTGGGGCAGCCCAGGTTCAGGCCGCTCCGGCGGTCCCGGTCGGACCGAAGATCCTGGTGGCCCGCAAGGCGCTGCCGGTCGGCACCATCATCGATCAGGAAAGCCTCACCTTCCAGGCGTGGCCGAAAGAGATGATGCAGAACGCCTATTACGTTGAAGGCGGCGCTGACGCGGACATGAGCAAATTGCTCGGCACCGTGGTTCGCAATCCGATCACTGCTGGCCAGCCAGTCACTCGCGGCGCCCTTGTCGGTCCCAACGATCGTGGCTTCCTTGCCGCAGCGCTCGGGCCGGGAATGCGCGCTGTCACCGTTCCGGTATCGGTTACCAGCGGCGTCGCCGGCTTCGTTTTCCCGGGTGACCGGGTCGACATGGTCCTGACCCAGGAAGTCCGTGGTGGCGGCGATGGACCGCCGCTGCGCGTGTCCGAAACGATCGTTCGCAACCTTCGGGTCCTCGCCGCCGATCAGCGGATCGATGGCAAGGACGAGGACGGCAAGACCGTTCCCAAGGTATCGTCGACCGTGACCCTCGAAGCGACCCCGCGGCTCGCCGAAAAGATTGCCGTCGCGCAATCGCTCGGCACGCTGTCGCTGTCGCTTCGCTCGATCGCCGACAATACCGCCGAACTCGAGCGGGCAATTGCCAGCGGTGAGGTCAAGGTGCCCGCCGGTGCCGCCCCGGGCCAGGAGCGTCAGCTGCTGCTCGCGGTCGCCAACCGGCCGATCGACACCAACACCACCTACACCACCGGCGGTGATGTCTCGCGCTTCCAGCGCCGGACCGTACCCGCCAAGGCCGGTGACGAGGCAGCTCGTTCAGCCAACGCCATTGCTGGCGCCATCCGTGGCGTCGGCGGCCAGCGCCAGGGACCGTCGGTCCGGGTGTCACGCGGCAATAGTGTAACCGTCGTTCCGTTGGGAGCTCTGTAAGATGACCAGCATCACAATCCGCAACCGGGCTCGCCTCGGCACGGCCCTCGCAGCCTTGGCTATCGGCCTTGGAAGCGTCACCGCCTCTGCCCCGGTCACTGCTCAACCGGTCGCCGCAAGGCCGTCCGAAACGCTCAACCTGAGCCAGGGAACGGGAACCCTCGTTCGACTGTCGCGGCCGATGACCGACGTGTTCGTCGCCAACGACTCGATTGCCGACGTCCAGGTTCGCTCGTCGACCCAGCTCTACGTGTTCGGCAAGAAGAGTGGCGAGACGACCATTTATGCCACCACCGCCGGGGGCAAGGTCGCTTATGCCGCCAACGTCCGCGTCGGCAACAATACCGGCTCGCTCGATGAGATGATGCGCTTGGCGATGCCCGATGCGGCGATCCAGGTGACTCCGATGAACAACCTCGTGTTGCTCACCGGCACCGTCGCCTCGCCGACCGATGTCGAGGAAGCCCAGCGGCTGGTCCAGGCCTATGTCGGGACTGGCACCCAGGTGGTCAGCCGCCTGCGTTCGGCAACCCCGCTGCAGGTCAACCTCCACGTCAAGATTGCCGAGGTCAACCGCAGCCTGGTCAAGCAGATTGGCGTCAACCTGCTTGCTCGGGGAACTGGAACCAACAGCTTTTTCGGTGGACAAGGCAATCCGGGTACGTTCGGAACGCCGGCAACAATTGGCACCGGCGGGGCCGTTACCCCGGCAACGCCAGCCATCTTCAACGTCGCCGCGACCGGCACCACGCTCGGCTTTGCCGGCAAGTTGCTCGGGCTCGACCTGCTGTCGTCGCTCGATTTGGCGGAAACCGATGGTCTGGTCACCACCTTGGCCGAACCGAACCTGACGGCGCTGTCGGGCGAAACCGCGAGCTTCCTTGCTGGCGGCGAATTCCCGGTGCCGATCTCGCAGAGCCTTGGCTCGATCACCATCGAGTATAAGCAATATGGCGTCGGCCTGGCCTTCACCCCGTTCGTCCTTGCCGACGGCCGCATCTCGCTGCGGGTCCGGCCCGAGGTCAGCGAATTGTCAAACGAAGGCACGATCCGCCTCAACGGTTTCAACGTACCGGCGCTGACAACGCGCCGCGCCGAGACCACCGTCGAGCTTGGCTCAGGTCAGTCGTTCATGATCGCCGGACTGCTTCGCAACGCCAACACCAATGACGTCACCAAGGCGCCGTTCCTCGGCGACCTGCCGATCCTCGGTGCCTTGTTCAAGTCGACCAAATATCGTCGCTCGGAGACCGAATTGGTGATCATCATCACACCGTATCTGGTGCGTCCGGTGTCCGGCCAGCTGGCGCTTCCGACCAACGGCTATCGAGCGCCGACCGACGGCCAGCGCATATTCCTCAACAAGACCTACACCGGCACTTCGGGCGCCCCGGTTGCAGCATCCTCGGGTGCTGCCCCCGCTTCGCCCGGGTTCAAGATGTAATCGCCAGGAAAAAGGATCGTATGATGCGCACCAACTTGATGATCGCGCTACTGGCGACGGCCCTTGCGGGTCCGGCAGTGGCTGGCCCCAAGCCGATCGAAGCCTCCCGTGGACTTGACTCGGTCAATGTGCCGGTGGTGACGAGGGCGGACTATGCGTTCGACGCCGTTGCGCCCGACGGATCGCTCGGGCCGAGCGAACAAGCCCGGCTCGACGCCTGGTTCCGCGGCCTCGATCTTGGCTACGGCGACCGTATCTATGTCGACGGCGCTTATGCCGACGGCGCTCGCTCCGACGTTGCCCGGGTTGCCAGTCGGTTTGGAATGCTGATCAGCAGCGGTGCCCCGGTCAGCACCGGGGTGGTCGCGCCGGGCGGCGTCCGGGTGGTGGTCAGCAGGACCCGCGCAAGCGTTCCCAACTGCCCCAACTGGCGCGAGGAATCGCAACCCAATTTCGCCAACCACAGCATGTCGAATTACGGCTGCGCCGTGAACTCGAACATGGCGGCGATGATCGCCGATCCAAACGACCTGGTGTGGGGCCGTGAAGGCACCGGATTTGGCGATGCCGCCACCAGTACAAGGGCCATCCGTAGCTACCGTGACGCCAAGCCGACCGGTGAAAACGGTCTGCTCGAAGTCAGCACCAAGAAGGATAAGTAAGCAATGAACGCTCCCTTCCAGGCACGCGCCGGGCTGCGCGATCCGTTCACCGCCTTCGTTTGCGACGATGCCACCGCCGATATGCTTCGGCCGGTTGCGGTCGAACACGGCTGGTCGCCCGAAAAGGTCAACAAGGGCGGATTGCGCAATGCAGTCCAGTCGCTGTCGGTCTCGGCCAGTCCCAACATCCTATTCGTCGACCTCAGCGAATCAGCCGATCCGCTCAATGACATCAACGCGCTCGCGGAAGTGTGCGAGCCGGGCACGCTCGTCATCGCCGCCGGCCAGGTCAACGACGTCCGGCTGTATCGCGACCTCGTCGCCAGCGGGATCCACGATTACCTGCTCAAGCCGTTCACGGTCGACCAGCTGCGCGACACCTTTGCGCATGCCCAGGCGATCCTGTCCGGCCCGCGCGGCGAAGCGCAAGCCGACAAGCCGCACGTCATGGCCGCCGTCATTGGCGTGCGCGGCGGAGTCGGTGCCTCGACCCTCGCCACCAGCCTCGCCTGGTTGCTTGGTGAAAAGGCCAATCGCTCGACTGCGCTGCTCGACCTCGACGTCCATTTCGGGACCGGCGCACTGGCGCTCGATCTCGAGCCGGGTCGCGGGCTGACCGACGCGATCGAGAACCCCAGCAGGATCGACGGCCTGTTCATCGAACGCGCCATGGTTCGCGCCAACGAGAAATTGAGCGTGCTGTCGGCCGAAGCGCCGATCAACACGCCGCTGCTGACCGACGGCAGCGCCTTCTTTCAATTGCAGGAAGAAATGCGCAACGCCTTCGAGTCGACGGTAATCGATTTGCCGCGGCACATGCTGATCCAGTTCCCGCACCTGGTCCATGACGCGCATGTTGCGGTGGTGGTTAGCGAGCTGACGCTGGCCGCGACCCGCGACACGATCCGCATCCTCGCCTGGCTCAAGGCCAACGCACCGCAGACCAAGGTGGTGGTGGTTGCCAATCGCATTCCGTCCGGCGGCGCGCTTGAAATCAGCAAGAAGGATTTCGAGCAGTCGATCGAGCGCAGCATCGACATCGTCTTTCCCGACGATGGCAAGATTGCGGCGCAGGCGGCCAAGCTTGGCAAGCCGATGGCCGAAGTTGCCTCGGGCAAGATGGCGGCACCGTTCGCGACCTTGTCGAACATGGTGCTCAGCCATGCCAGCGAGGAAGCCTTGGCCGACGGCGGTCCGGCAGCGCCGAAGACGCTGGTAAACAGCCTGAAGTCGATGCTGTCGAAATCCAAGGCGGCGTAACTCTCACGGCCGGCGGGTGGTCCCAAGGGACTTCCCCCGGCAGGTATTGGACGGACCGACGATGCTTGTCATGATCATGATTGCAATTGGGGTAATGGGCGTTCTCGCGCTCGGATACTTCGCGCTTAATGGCCCGTCGGCATCGAAGGCGGTCAAACGCCGCCTCGAATTGCTCAAGGAACGTCATGGCGACACCATGACCGCCAATGCGCAGGCCCAGATCCGCAAGCTGCTGGCCGGCCGCAACAACAAGATCGATGGCGTGTTCGCCACCCTGGTCCCCAAACCGGCCTTGCTCCGCAAGCGGCTCGACCAGACTGGCAAGAACATCTCGCTCGGCAAATATGCGATGATTTCGTGCGGCATATTGACCGTCGTCGCCGGCCTCCTGCTGATGAAGGGCGCGCCCATTCTGCTCGCGCTGTGTTTCGGGTTGTTCGTCGGGCTTGGCTTGCCGCATTTCGTGGTCGGCAAGATGATCCTCAAGCGGCTCAAGAAATTCAACGCCAACTTCCCCGACGCGATCGAGCTGATGGTCCGCGGGCTGCGCTCGGGTCTTCCGATCACCGAAACGCTGCAGATCGTCGCGCAGGAAATTCCCGGCCCGGTCGGAGTCGAGTTCCGCGCCGTTTCCGACCGCATGAAAATCGGCCGGACAATGGATGCCGCGCTCCAGGAAACCGCCGATCGCCTCGGCACGGCGGAGTTCCAGTTCTTCGTCATCACGCTGGCGATCCAGCGCGAGACCGGTGGTAACCTGGCCGAGACTTTATCAAATCTCGCCGACGTGCTTCGCAAGCGCACCCAGATGCGGCTCAAGATCCGCGCGATGAGCTCGGAATCGAAGGCTTCGGCCTACATCGTCGGCTCGCTGCCGTTCATCGTCTTCACGCTCGTCTACATGATCAACCCAACCTACATGGCCAACTTCTTCGTCGACCAGCGGCTGATCGTGGCGGGTATCGGCGGCCTGGTGTGGATGGGCATTGGCGTGTTCATCATGGCCAAGATGGTCAACTTCGAGATTTAGGGATTTCATGATGCAGGCTCCTGGCCCCACCCTCCTCGGCGTCGACGTCATCTGGTTTGCGACGATGCTCAGCGCCGTCGCGACGCTCGCCGTGCTGACCGCGATTTACGCAGCGACCACCGTCAAGGACCCGATGGCGCGCCGCGTGAAGGCGCTCAACGATCGCCGCGAGCAATTGAAGGCGGGCATCGTCGCGTCGACTAACAAGCGCAAGAAGCTGACCAACAAGAACCAGGCGGCCGACAAGGTCCGCGGGGTCCTGTCCAACTTCAAGATGCTTCAGGACGACCAGATCAAGAAGACCCAGATGCGCCTGCTCCAGGCCGGCATCCGGGCCAAGGACTTGGCTTACTTCATCATTCTCGCCAAGTTCGTCATGCCATTGGTGCTTGGCGGCGGCGTCATCCTCGCGCTTTACGGCTTCGACCTCGAACCCGATTGGGGCGCGTTCAAGCGTTATGCGGCGACCGCGATCGCACTGATCGGTTCCTACAAAGCGCCCGATCTGTGGCTCGGCAACAAGGTCAAGAAGCGCAGCCACGCCGTCCGCAAGGGCCTGCCTGACGCGCTCGATCTGCTCGTCATCTGCGCCGAGGCCGGCCTCACCGTCGATGCTGCCTTCGGTCGAGTCGCCAAGGAACTGGGCAAGGCGTACCCCGAACTGGGCGATGAATTCGGGCTCACCGCGATCGAGCTTGGCTTCCTCAACGAGCGTCGCCACGCCTTCGAGAACCTCGCCACCCGGGTCGATCTCGATGCGGTTCGCGGCGTCGTCACGACCATGATCCAGACCGAAAAATACGGTACGCCACTGGCCTCGGCCCTGCGCGTCCTGTCGGCCGAATTCCGCAACGAGCGGATGATGCGCGCGGAGGAAAAGGCCGCCCGTTTGCCGGCGATCATGACCATCCCGCTGATCCTGTTCATCCTGCCGACGTTGTTCGTCGTGATCCTTGGGCCGGCGGCCTGTTCGATCAAGGACAATTTCATCGGTTCCTAGGCGATCTTCGTCGAGGGGGAAAAGCCGCCGTCGCCCCAACCGGGCGGCGGCGGTTTGTTATTGGCTCCGTGAGATAGCTGCGGTTTGCGTTTGGGAACGGTAAGGCGCACCTGATGGTTTAGCGTGTGAAACGACATCTCAGGGAGGCTCAAATGCTCAACTTCGACCCCAACCAGGTGGTGATCTACGCTTTGGTATTCGTGCTTGGATTGCTCGTCGGTGGCTTCCTGTTCACCGGCGGCGGGCGCAAGTGGAAGACCCGCTACAATGCCGAAGTCGATCGCCGCAAGGAGCTCGAGACCCGCCACGTCGCCGCCGAAAAGGGTTGGCGCGAGCAGGAGAAACTCCACGCCGCCGCGCTCAAGGAGCGCCCCGTGATCGTCGAGCGCGCCCCCGTCATTGCGCCGGTGGCCGCCGCCGCCGCAGTGCCGGTGATCGACCGCGAGGTGACCAACGATCGGTCCAACGAACCATTGTTGGCCACCAAGAAGCCGTCGGGCTTGGTCGACCGAATGCTCGGCCGCGACACCGATGGCGACGGCATCAAGGACAGCCGCGACGGCCATGTCGATCGCGATGGCGACGGCGTGGACGACCGGCGGGAGTAAGCGAGCCTCGCCCGGCAATCATTTCGCGGCGATGCCGGGCGCCCAATCTTCACAAATGTTCACACTGGCCAAGCAGGCTTCTCGCCGCCCGCTTTGCTTCGGGTGGCGGAGGGCTGTGTAGTCATCCGACGTTTCAAAGAACGCCGCGATCCAAGCAGGTGAAATCCTATTTTGGAAGCGTTTTCAGGCGCGGCGACAATGAGGCGCGGGCTTAACCCTCGATCTTCGAGAAATCCGCGACGGCGTGAACCGCGTCGCGGAACCGCGCGAGCAAGCCCAGCCTGAACGCGCGCGTCGCCGGGTCGGGGTCATTGATCATCACCCCCTCGAAAAACGCATCGATCGGTGCGCGCAACGTGGCCAAGGCGGTCATCGCGGCGGTGAAATCCTCGGCCGCGATGGCGGCGGTGGCGGTCGGCTCGGCGCTGTCGAGCGCGGCGATGAGCGCAGCCTCGACGCCTTCCGTTGCAACGTCACTCCGGAACTGATCCGGGAACCAACTCCCCTCCTCCTTCTTTAGGATATTTGCGGCACGCTTGTACCCTGCGAGCAGGTTGGTTCCTTGCTGCGAACCTATGAGTTCGTGGAGAGCGAAGGCACGAGCCTCGATACGATCCAATCGGCCGTCAGTTGCCGTTCCCCACGTCTTTGATGCGCGAACGAGATCATGACTTATCCCTACCGCCTTCAATGCGACTTCGAGACGATCAGCGATAAACTCGGTCACGCTGTCCGCTACTGCAAGGCGTGAAAAATCTTGATCCGAAAGGATTTTCCTTTCGTCGCTCAAGCCAAGCCAGCCTAAGCGAATAATCTGCGTTATATGTAACTTGAGCTTCGCATTTTGGATAATCGTGATGATTCCAATGGCGGCTCGTCGCAGCGCGAACGGATCGCGAGATCCTGTCGGGAACTCCTTTATCTCAAAAAAAGAACACAGCGTGTCCAGCTTGTCCGCCAAACTCACCGCCACCGTCACCGGCGCGGTGGGCACGTCGTCGCCCTGCCCGACCGGCTTGTAATGATCGCGCACCGCGTCGGCGACGGCGTCATCCTCGCCCTGCGCGCGGGCCAGATAGCCGCCGATGACGCCCTGCAATTCGGGGAATTCGCCGACCATGCCGGTGACGAGGTCGGCCTTGGCGAGGCGGGCGGCGCGTTCGGCCTGGTTGGCGAGCGCTGCCACTTCCTCCCCCCTTGTGGGGGAGGATCGAGGAGGGGGGAAGCTGAGCGACGAGCCGCCATTGGGGGGGCCATCCGCAGGATGGTGGAGGGGGTTATCCGCGTGGGCTGCCCCCACCGTCACGCTTCGCGCGCCACCTCCCCGTCCCGGGGAGGATTTGACGATGCCCTCCTCGACCAGCCAGCGCGCCAATTTTGCCACTCGGTCGACCTTGTCGGCAACGGTGCCGAGTTTCTCGTGGAACACGATCTGCTCGAGCTTCTTCGCCTGCTCCTCGAGCGGGACCTTCAAGTCTTGCTGCCAGAAAAACCGCGCATCGCTCAGCCGCGCCGCGAGCACCCGCTCGTTGCCCGCGACGATCGCCGCGCCGCCGTCATTGGCGTCGATGTTCGCCACGCACACGAAGTTCGGCGCCAGCCGCCCTTCCCCGTCGCGCATCACGAAATATTTCTGGTTGGTGCGCGCGGTCAGCTGGATGACTTCGGGCGGGACGTCGAGATAATCGGGGTCGAACGATCCGAGCAACGGCACCGGCCATTCGGTCAGCCCGGCATTCTCGACCACCAGCCCTTCGTCCTCGACCAAGTTGAACCCGGCATCTTCGGCGGCGATCAGCGCGCCTTTGCGGACCATGTCCTCGCGCTCGGCATGGTCGACCAGCACATGGCAGGCGCGCAGTTTTTCGACATAGTCATGCGCCCCGCCGATGGTGATCGGGCCGGGGTGGTGGAAGCGGTGGCCGAGGGTGGTGGCGGAAGCTTCTATCCCAGCGTCAACAACCGTTTTCTTCAAACTGCCATCGGGTTGCTCCCAAGCTTGTATCCATGCGAGCTTCACGGGAACAATTTCACTACCAAGTAGCGCCACAATCGAATGAAGAGGCCTCACCCAGCGAAGGCTCTCGGTAGAAGACGATGCGCCACCCCAACGCATAGTTTTTGGCCACGGAAAGCTTCTGACGATATTTGCGACGATGATTGCCAAAATAGTTCCGGTTTCCCGAGCCGGCTGCTCGATCACCGCGAACCACACGCCGTCGCGGTCCTGCAGCTGGTCGTGGGTGAGCCCGGTCTTGCGCAGGAACCCCTCCAACGCTTGCGGCGGCGCGGCGGTCTTTGGCCCCCTCAATTCCTCCGCTACCGCCTCGGTCGCGGCGGGCAGCCCGCGCACGATGAGCACCAGCCGACGCGGGGTCGAATACGTCGTGATCCCGTGGTGCGTCAGCCCGGCGGCCGCCAGTGCCTCCGCCATCATCCGCGCCAGATCGTTGCGCGCCTTGGCCTGCATCCGCGCGGGCACTTCCTCGGACAGGAGTTCGAGCAGGAAGTCCGCGCCCTTGTTGGTCACGCCGGAGGCAAGCCGGTCGCTCGTCACGCCGCATATCCCTTATAATCCATCCACGCCGCGCAGGCGCCTTTCGCCAGATCGCGCACGCGGCCGATATACGCCTGGCGCTCGGCGACCGAGATCACCCCGCGCGCCTGCAGCGTATTGAAGATATGGCTGGCCTTGATCGCCTGCTCATATGCCGCGATCGGGACCCCGGCCGACAAGCTGTTCTCGGCCTCCGCCGCGGCCATCTTGAACGCCTCGAACAAAGCGCCAGTATCGGCGACTTCGAAATGCCACTTCGACATCTGCTGCTCATTGTCGAGGAACACGTCGCCATAAGTCACGCCGGCATTGTTGAACTTGAGGTCGAACACATTGTCGACGCCCTGGATGTACATCGCCAGCCGCTCGAGCCCGTAGGTCAGCTCCCCCGCGACCGGCTTGCAATCATAGCCGCCGACCTGCTGGAAATAAGTGAATTGGGTCACTTCCATCCCGTCGCACCACACTTCCCAGCCGAGCCCCCACGCGCCCAATGTCGGGCTTTCCCAATCATCCTCGACGAAGCGGATGTCATGCTTGAGCGGGTCGATCCCGATCGCGTCGAGCGACCCGAGATACAGCTGCTGCAGGTCGGGCGGACTGGGTTTGAGCATCACCTGATATTGGTAATAGGCCCCGAGGCGGTTGGGGTTCTCGCCATAGCGGCCGTCGGTCGGACGGCGGCATGGCTGGACGTAGGCGCAGTTCCACGGATCGGGGCCGAGTGCGCGCAGCACGGTCGCCGGGTGGAATGTCCCCGCCCCCATTTCGAGATCGTAGGGTTGCAGGATGACGCAATCGCGCTCCCCCCAGTAGCGGTGAAGGGTAAGGATCAAGTCCTGGAAGGAAAGCGCGGCGGTCACGCTTCGTGCCCTAGGGTGCGCGGCTCGGAGGGGTCAAGCGCGACACGCGCCGGTTGACTTTGAAACGCAGCGCACGACATCAGGCGCCAAGACAAAATCGCCTTCATCCCTCCCGGAGTGTCCCCATGCGTAAGTTCCTTTCCCGCGCCGCGACCGCGTTCGCCGCTGCTGCGACGGTCTTTTCACCGCTCGCCGCCAGGGCACCAGCCACTCCGCCTGCCGCAAAGCCCGCGCTGTGGCAGATCAAGGACAGCGACACGACCATCTATCTGTTCGGGACGATCCACTTGCTGCCCAAGGGCACCGAATGGCGCACCGCCAAATTCAACCAGGCGTCGGCAAGCGCGCAGTCTCTGGTGGTCGAGACGGTCATCGACGAGGCCAACCCGACCCCGGCGATCGCGGCGATGATGAAGCTTGCCGTAAGCCCTAACCTGCCGCCGATCCTCGAGCGCGTGGCACCCGACAAGCGCGCCGCGCTGGCGGCGATGGTCACGCGTTCCGGAATGCCGGCCGGCGTGCTCGACAAGCTCGAGACCTGGGCTGCGGGAATGCTGCTCACCGGGGTGACCTTCAAAGACCTCGGCCTCGACCCCATTTCGGGCGTCGAAACCTCGCTCAAGAGCGAATTCAAGGCGGCGGCCAAGCCGATCGACCAACTCGAAACCAATGCCGAGCAATTCGGCTTCTTCGATACCTTGCCCGAGGGCGCGCAGCGCAAGTTCCTCGAAAGCGTGCTCGAGGATCCGGCCAAGGGACGCGCCCAATTCTATACCATGCTGGGAGTGTGGGAACGCGGCGACGCCAAGGCGATGGGCGAGAGCTTCAACCGCGAACTGGCCGACTCGCCCGAGCTTCGCGACAACCTTTTGCGCAAGCGCAACGCCAATTGGAATTTGTGGCTCCAGCGCCGGATGCAGCAGCCGGGAACGGTGATGGTCGCGGTCGGCGCGGGGCATTTGTCGGGCGATGATTCGGTGATCAGCATGCTCGAAAAGGCCGGCTACAAGGTCAAGCGCGTCCAGTAAGGCGCGCCGAGCCGCCCGAAACTTGCCAGTCGGGGCCGCTTTGCCTATAGGCGCGCGCTTGCTCACCCATGGTCATCCCTGGAGGCGTGGCGGAGCAATTACCAAAGGAATGCTACCATGAGCGAACAGCTGACGCTGCCCGCCGAGCAACGCGAACGGAATGGCAAGGGAGCCTCCCGTGAACTGCGTCGCACCGGACGGGTGCCCGCCGTGATTTACGGCGACAAGAAGACCCCACTTTCGGTCCACGTCGATGAAAAGAGCCTCGCCAAGATGCTCTCGACCGGCCATTTCATGAACACGATCGTGATGATCGACGCCGGCGGCAAGAGCCACCGCACGCTGCCGAAGGACGTCCAGTTCCACCCGGTATCGAGCCGTCCGATCCACGTCGATTTCCTGCGCATCGGCGAGCATAGCACGGTCACCGTCGCTATTCCCGTCCGCTTCGACAATGAAGAAGCCTCGCCGGGTCTCAAGCGTGGCGGCGTGCTCAACATCGTCCAGCACGAGATCGAGCTCGTCTGCGACGCGGCTGAAATCCCCGATGAGCTCCACGTCGACCTCACCGGGCTCGACATTGGCGATTCGATCCACATCAGCAACGTCAACCTGCCCAAGGGCGCCAAGGCGGCGATCGACGATCGTGACTTCACGATCGCCACGCTCGTCGCACCGTCGGCGATGAAGTCCGAGGAAGGCGACACCGATGCCGCGGCGGGCGACGTTCCGACCGTCGGAGACGATGGCGACGCAGCCGAAGGCGGCGACGCTGCGGAGGGTGGCAAGGAGGGCTGAGCCTTCGCCTCCGCTTCACACGAAACATGAGCGCCCATCCTGCTTGCGGGGTGGGCGTTTTTGTTTGAAGGACGCGTCATGCAAATCTGGGCAGGTCTCGGCAATCCGGGGACGCAATATGCGCTCCACCGCCACAATGTCGGCTTCATGGCCGCCGACATCATCGCCGAAGTTCACAATTTCTCGCCCTGGTCGAAGAAGTTCCGCAGCCTGGTCGCCGAAGGCCGCGTCGACCGGGAGCGCGTGTTGCTGATGAAGCCGCAAACCTTCATGAACGACAGCGGCGACGCGGTTCAGCAGGCGCTCAATTTCTTCAAGCAGGACATCGGATCGCTGACCGTATTCCACGACGAGCTCGACCTTGCGCCAATGAAGGTCAAGGTGCGCACCGGCGGCGGGCTCGCCGGGCATAACGGCCTGCGCTCGATCGACGCCACCTTCGGCCCCGACTTCCGCCGCGTACGGATTGGCATCGGTCACCCCGGCGACAAGGCCAGGGTCACCAATTACGTGCTCGGCAATTATGCCAAGAGCGAAATGGACGCACTCGCCGATCTGCTCGGCGCGATCTCCGCCGAAGCTGAATGGCTAGCCACCGGCGACGACGCGCGATTTATGAGCGACGTCGCGTCGCGGCAGCAGGAGGATTGACGAGCATTGCCTATACTGTATTGATACAGCAATACAGTAGGAGCGGAACATGGCATTTTGGCACGGATTAGTGACAGGCGCGGCGTTGGTTGGGATGACAATTGCGCTCACGGCGGCGGCTCGCCCCCAGAAGTTCGGTACCATCGACGTCGAGCGAATCAATGTTCGCGAGCCGGACGGAACGCTCAGGCTCGTGATCTCGAACAAAGATCGCTTCCCCGGATCGTTTCACAAGGGCCAGGAAATCGCCCGGCCCGATCGCCGGTTCGCCGCCGGGATGCTGTTCCTTAACGACGAGGGAACCGAAAATGGCGGGCTGATTTGGGCCGGCAAGAAAGACGGCGGCAAACTCAATTCCGGCGCTAGCCTGACCTTCGATCGATACGAAAACGACCAAACCATCCAATTGCTGCAAACTGACGATGGCGATCGTGATGTAGCAGCAATGGTCATCTCCGATCGCGGTGCCGAAACTATGTTCGAGAAAGTGGACGGCAAGTCACAGGTGAAGGACAATATTCCCGGTGGAGCACCGCGCCTGTTCGTCGGCAAGTCGCGCGACCGGGCGTCAATCGTGATGCTGCAGGACGCAACCGGTGTTCCCCGCCTGATGATGAAGGTCGATGCCGACGGCGCAGCGTCAATCGGGTTCCTCGATGCGAAGGGCAATCTTGTCCGCGAAATCGGCCCGAAAGGCTGATCGACCCGTTGTCCGAGACCCGTTTAAAGCGCGTCCTGGTCATCGGGCCGTGCGGCGCTGGCAAGTCGACGGTGGCCGCCACGCTCGCAAAGCAGATCGACCTGCCACTATTCCACCTCGATCAACTCAACTGGAAGTCGGGTGGGGTCGAGGGCACGAAGGAGGAGTTGCGCGCCAAATTGCGCGCCATCGTCGCCACCGACCGCTGGGTGATCGACGGTAATTACGGCAGCACCCTCGACGAGCGCCTGCCGCGCGCCGGCACGATTATCTACCTCGATTATCCCATCTGGCTTTGCCTGTGGCGGCAGGGTCGGCGGATTGCGAGCCACCGCGGCCGATCACGCGCCGACATGCCCGAGGGCTGCCCGGAGCGGTTCGACCTGGCTTTCTTCCTCTATTTGCTGACCTGAAACCTTGGTCCACGCCCGCGCACTGAGGCCCATCTCAAGGGGCACGAGAACAAGATCATCCGGTTCGCCAGTCCGAAAGAACTTGCCGCATGGCTCAAGAGCGTGGAATCGAACGGCGCATGACTTCGCGCCCCCTGTTCGTCACCAATCTCTACCAAGCCGAGATCGCCGATCCGGCGTTGGTCGCCGATCTCGGGCACTCGATCCGGACGCTCAGCATCGACGATCGCGCGGGCGCCGGGTGGAGCCGCGAGAATCATTATGCCGGCTACACCAGCTACGCCTCGCTCGACGATCTGCCGCGCCGCGATCCGGTGATCGGCGATCTCGCGAAACTGCTTGCCAAGCATGCCGCCGCCTTCGCCAATGACTGCGCGTTCGACCTCGCTCGCAAGCCCAAGCTCGACAGCCTGTGGGTCAACCTCCTCAAGTCGGGCGGGCATCATTCGGCGCACATCCACCCGCACAGCATCATTTCGGGCACCTTCTACGTTGAGGCCCCCGCGGGGTCGGGGGCGATCCGGTTCGAGGATCCGCGCCTGCCGATGATGATGGCCGCCCCCCAGCGCCGCACCGACGCGCCCGAGCAATTGCGAACCTTCATCACCATCGAACCCCGACCCGGCATGCTGCTGCTGTGGGAAAGCTTCGTCCGTCATGAAGTATTGCCCGGCAAGGCCCAGGCCGAACGACTGAGCATCAGCTTCAACTTCGCCTGACGCCCAAGTCGCCCGATTTAGGTCACGACCTGGCTCACGCCGCCAGCGCGAGCTGGTTGCGCCCGCCGCGCTTGGCGACATAGAGCGCCTGGTCGGCCTGCTTCAGTGCCCGCGGCAGATAGTCATGATCGAACAAGGCGACTCCACCGCTGATAGTCACCCGCACGACTGCTTGCCCTGCCATCATCGTCTGCTTGGCCGTGTCGGTCCGGATTCGTTCGCAGATCCCCAGCGCTTCGCTTATCGAACAGGCCGGAAGGTGGACCGCAAATTCCTCGCCCCCCATGCGTGCGACCGTGTCGCAATCGCGGACCGAGCTTTGCATCACCCGCCCAAGCATGTGCAGCACCGCGTCGCCCACGTCGTGGCCATGCTGGTCGTTGACCCGCTTGAAATGGTCGACGTCAAACAAGGCGATGCAGTCGGTCGAGCCAATGGCCCGCTTGGCAAGTGCTTGCTGGATCGCGAGTTCGAACCCGCGGCGGTTGGCAAGCCCGGTCAGCGGGTCGGTATAGGCTTCTTGGGACAGCCTTTCCTCATTTGCCTTGCGCACCGAAATGTCGCGCAGCATGCTGACCACGCCTTCGATCACGTCGTTTTTGCCGACCACCAGCCGAGCGCGCTCTTCGAGCCAACGCGGCTCGCCATCAGTGGCAATCGTCCGATATTCGAAGGTCACGATGTCGCCTGCGGCGGCAATCACTTGGAGATGATTGGCCAAGACATGGTCGCGGTCTTCGGGCGCGACGAGCAGCGCTCCGGCCTTGCCAATCAAATCGGTCGGAAGGCGGCCGTTGATGCGGGTGATGGCCGGCGAGATATAGCGAATCCGGTGGTCTTCCCCGATGTGCACCAAGGCATCGCTCGAATGCTCCGCCAGCATCCGGTAGCGTGCCTCGCTCAGCCGTATCTCGCGGTCGAGTTTCGCGCGGCCATGCATCCCCGCCGCCACCGGCATGATGGTGACGATGGTCGTGACCAGGTAAAATTGCAGGAATTGCAGTTCGTAGCCCGCTGCCGCGCCGATCGAGTGCACCGGACTGTGCCCCGACAGGGTAAACGCGCCGCCGATCACCGCCAGAATGACCACCGCCAACGCGCTCGCGCTATAGCCCAGCCGATAGCTGACCAGCACCATCGGCAGCAGCGGAACGAATAACAGCGGCAGTGTTTGCTGGCTGAATACAAATACTGCCGTCCCCGCCACCAACGCCAGCAACGGCAAGGCATGCTGCCCCCGATGCCCTCCCATCTCGACGATCAGGCGGCGAAACCCCCGGCGCGAAATTTGCAGGGCGAGCGGCGTAAAGGTGAGATTGCCAAATCCATGACTAAGCATGACAGCGCGGAACGTGTCGGCGAAGTGCAACCCGTGCGACACCAAGGATAGCCCGATCAGGCTTGCCGCGACGATCGGACTGATCACCGCGACGATGAATGCCGCAAGCAGCATCGAGGGCATCGAACCGGTGACGACCTTCTGCGCCATCAACCGTTGCATCAGCACTGCTGCAACCCACGCTTCGCCGATATTCCCGACCGCAATCGGGACTGCCAGGTGCCAGCCGCTTCCGACCAGTCCCGTCGCGATCACGCTCATTGCAAAGCAGATCGCAATCCGCACGCCCCATTCGCTCTTGGCGCGCGGAACGAGGTCGGCGATCAGCAACGCGCTCGACACCCACCACAATGCCGGACCGCCGTTGAAGCGCGTCATCGCCAGGCTCAGCGCGGCGGAGACGAAATAGAGCAACCCGATCGAACCGGCTGCGGCAAGGCTTCGACGAGTCATCGCCGCCAACCTAAGGCGATCGCGATTGCGAGCGGCTTACTCTTTCGTCCAATGCGGATGCATCACCGCGCCTAATGCCGCGGCGGATATTCCCATTGCCACGCAAAGCCGGTCGGCCCCAGCAAAGCTTCGACCAAAGTCGGAAACGCAGCCTCGGCGCGGACGTCGTTCGACAGGATCACGACGCAACGCTGGCTGGCTTCGATGCACACCATCGTGTTGGCGGTGATGTCGTCATGCCCGCCCTTCATCAACCCGCGACCCTGCGGCCCGGTAAAGCTGATCACGCCCAGCCCTGCCGCGAGGCCGGGCCAGCGCTGGCCCAGCGGGGCCTCGGGGATCAACGTCGGGAATTGCTGGCGCGAGGCGATCGCCAGCTGCGGCGCTCCATAGGCCTTGCGTGTCGCGGGCTTGAGGTGCCAGCCGCGCACCATCGCCGCCGCGAACTTCGCCATGTCGGTGATATTGGTATCCATCGATCCCGCCGCCCGCACCCGGCTGCGCTCGTCATGCGGTTCCGGCTTGCCGTCCGCATCCCAGCCATCGGCAAGATTGGCCGCGAAATCGGGCCGCCATTTGAGGCTTGTCCGGTTCATTTTTAGCGGCGCGAAAATCCGCCGCGACACTTCCGCCCCGACGTCGACCCTGAGGCCCTGTTCGATCGCGAACTGGAGCAGGATGATCCCCTCCCCCGAATAAGCGTAGCGCGTCCCCGGATCGAAGTGGAACTTGAGCTTGCCATCGGGCTCGAGGAACGAGAAATTGGCGAAGCCGCTGCTGTGGGTGAGCAAATGGCGCGGGGTGATCTTCCGCCACCGCGCGTCGCCGGCCAGATCGCCCCAGTTTCCGTACGCATCCAGATTCCCGTAATCGGGCAACGGCTTGGGCAACATCGCGGCAATCGGCCGGTCGAGGTCGAGCTTGCTGTCATCGACCAGCATCATCGCATAATAGCCGAACACCGCCTTGGTCAGCGACGCACCGTACATGATCGTATCGACAGTCAGCGGATCGCCCCTGGCATTGCGGTCGCCAAAGGCCTGGACCGATACCACCTTCCCGCGATCGACCAGCGCGATCGCCAGCCCCTTGGCCCCGGACGAAGCCATCGCCTCCCCCGCCAGCTTGGCCACCGTCGCCTCGCTTGGTACCCTCGCCGCTGGACTTGCCGTTGGTATCATGATCGCTGCCATCAAACCCACTAACCGCATGGTCTCGCTCCCATCAGGGCTGGCCAATATGCTCGCACAACCCTATCGCGCTGGCAACTTTCCTCCCCTTCTCGGAACGCAACGTCATGGGCTTCAAATGCGGTATCGTCGGCCTGCCGAATGTCGGCAAGTCGACTCTGTTCAACGCGCTGACCGAGACTCAGGCGGCGCAGGCGGCCAATTATCCGTTTTGCACCATTGAGCCCAATGTCGGCCAGGTGTCGGTGCCCGACCCGCGGCTCGACACGCTGGCCAGGATCGCCGGATCGGCCAAGATCATCCCGACCCAGCTCGCGTTCGTCGACATCGCCGGCCTGGTGAAAGGCGCGTCACAGGGCGAAGGGCTGGGCAACCAGTTCCTCGGCAACATCCGCGAGGTCGACGCCATCGTCCACGTGCTGCGCTGCTTCGAGAATGACGACATCCAGCATGTCGCCAACAAGATCGATCCGATCGCCGATGCCGAAGTGGTCGAGACCGAGCTGTTGCTGTCCGACCTCGAAAGCCTCGAAAAGCGCGTTCCCGCCTTGGCCAAGAAAGGCACGCAGGGCGACAAGGAAGCCAAGATTGCCGCTTCGGTGCTCGGCCAGGCGCTCGAGCTGCTGCGCGAGGGCAAACCCGCGCGGCTGACCGTCCCCAAGGACGAGGAGGAGGAACGCCTGTTCGCCCAGGCGCAACTGATCACCGCCAAGCCGGTGCTCTACGTTTGCAACGTCAACGAGGACGACGCCGCCAACGGCAATGCGATGTCGCAAGCGGTGTTCGCCAAGGCCAAGGCCGAGGGCGCCAATGCGGTGGTCGTTTCGGCGGCGATCGAGAGCGAACTGGTGGGCATGGAAATGGACGAGCGCCTCGCCTTCCTCGAGGAAATGGGGCTTCACGAGACCGGCCTCGCGCGGGTCATCCGCTCGGGCTACGATTTGCTTCACCTGATCACCTTCTTCACCGTCGGCCCCAAGGAAGCGCGCGCCTGGACCGTGTCCAAGGGCTCGAAAGCACCGCAGGCGGCGGGCGCGATCCACAGCGATTTCGAGCGTGGCTTCATCCGCGGCGAGACCATCGCCTATGACGATTATGTCGCGCTGAATGGCGAAAGCGGCGCGCGCGACGCGGGCAAGCTCAGGCAAGAAGGCAAGGAATATGTCGTCAAGGACGGCGACGTGCTCCACTTCAAGTTCAACGTCTGACCCGCCAATGACCGACCGCCCGACGAGCGATCAGGTCAATTTCGCGCAGCAGATGGCGGCTGCAGCGCGCGATCCCGATCTGCTCCGTGCCGGGACCGCGCTGGCGGCTAACGATTTGCCGATCGCCGAGAGCATGCTCCGCCCCTACCTCAAGCGGCGCCCGACCGATGTCGCCGCGATCCGCATGATGGCCGAGCTCGCCGCCCGTATTGGCCGGCTTGTCGATAGCGAGAATCTCCTCCGCCGCGCGCTGGAACTTGCCCCCGCTTTCACCGCCGCGCGCGCCAATCTCGCCACCGTGCTTTACAAGCAGAACCGCCCCGCTGACGCGATCGTCGAACTCGAGGCGATCGAGCGTGAGGGCAGCGCCAACCTCGGCCACACCAGCCTCAAGGCCGCCGCGCTCGGCCGGATCGGCGGCCACGACGAAGCGCTCGCGCTCTACCGGACGATCCTCGACCAGCGCCCCGACGAGCCCAAATTGTGGATGAGCTACGGCCACATATTGAAGACCGTCGGCCAGCTCGACGACAGCATCGCCGCGTACCGCCGCGCGATCGCCGTCCAGCCGAGCCTGGGCGAAGTGTGGTGGAGCCTCGCCAACCTCAAGACGATCCACTTCGACGATGCCGACGTCGCGGCGATGGAAGCGGCGCTCACCGACCCCGACCTGAGCGTCGACGACCGCTTCCACCTCCACTTCGCGCTCGGCAAGGCGCATGAGGATCGCGGCGAGGCGGCGGCGAGCTTCACCCATTACGCCACCGGCAACGCGCTGCGCCGCGCCGAAATCGGCTATGATCCGGCGACGATCCGCGACCATGTCGACCGCTCGATCGCGTTGCTGACGCCCGACTTCTTGGCCGCGCGCGCCGGCCAGGGCAGCCGATCGACCGCGCCGATCTTCATCCTCGGCATGCCGCGCGCCGGATCGACCCTGATCGAGCAAATCCTCGCCAGCCACCCGGCGATCGAGGGCACCGGCGAACTGCCCGACATCCCGCTGATGGCGCGGCGGCTCGGCGGCAAGGCGCGCGACTATCCCGACTGCCTCGCCGATCTCGACGCCGCCGAATTGCGCGCGCTGGGAGATGAATATCTCGAGCGCGCCAAGGTCCAGCGGTTCACCGACCAGCCGATATTCATCGACAAACTGCCCAACAATTGGGCGCATGTCGGCCTCATCCGCCTGATCTTGCCAGAAGCCAAAATCATCGACGCCCGCCGCCATCCGCTCGCCTGCGGTTTCTCCAACTTCAAGCAGCATTATGCGCGCGGCCAGAACTTCGCCTACGACCTCACCGACATCGGCACTTACTATGGCGATTACGTTCGCCTGATGCGCCACATCGATGCGGTCCAGCCCGGCCTCGTGCACCGCGTCATCCACGAAGGTTTGGTCGACGATCCCGAGGCCGAAGTCCGCCGCCTGCTCGATTATCTCGGGCTTCCGTTCGATCCCGCCTGCCTCGCCTTCCACGAGAACAAGCGCGCGGTCCGCACGCCGAGTTCGGAGCAAGTCCGCCGCCCGATTAGCCGCGACGGGCTCGAGCAATATCGCGCTTACGCGGCCTGGCTCGGCCCGCTCGAGGCCGCGCTTGGTGCTTTCGGGGAACAGTGGCGCAATTAACGCCCGGGTAACGCCGCGCCACGGCTGAATCGAGTTGACCCTGTAACAATCTCGCAACATCCTGTGCAAAGGGCAACAGGGGTCAAGACATGCGCAGCATCAATATTCCAAACTACCGTCAAACCGCGATGGCCTTGCTTGGGTCGACCATGCTCGCCGGCCCGGCGCTGGCACAGGACGCCGCCGCCGTCGCGCCGACCACCCCGCCGGCTGCAGCAGAGGCAGTCAGGACGCCCCCCGCCGACGACCAGGAAATCGTCGTCACCGCGACCAAGCGCAGCGAGAGCCTGCAAAAGGTGCCGATCGCGATCACCGCGCTGACCACCAAGACGCTCGAGGATCTGCAGGTTAAATCGTTCGACGATTACGCCCGCCTCGTCCCGTCCTTGTCGTACAAATCGTCCGGCCCGGGATCGAGCAACGTCTATTTCCGCGGTGTCGCCTCGGGTGAGAATGGCAATCATTCGTCGTCATTGCCGTCGGTCGGCACCTATCTCGACGAGCAGCCGATCACCACCATCCAGGGCGCGCTCGACATTCACGTGTTCGACATCGCCCGGGTCGAGGCGCTGGCCGGGCCGCAGGGCACGTTGTACGGCGCGTCGAGCGAGGCGGGCACCGTCCGCATCATCACCAACAAGCCCGATTTCAGTGGCGTCTACGGCGCGGTGCAGTTCGAGCTTAACAGCGTTTCGCACGGCGGGTTCGGCTATACCGGCGAAGGCTTCGTCAACGTGCCATTGGCGCGCAACATCGCGGCCCGGCTCGTGGTGTGGAACCGGCATGACGCCGGCTATATCGACAATATCGCGGGCAGCCTGACCTTCCCGTCCTCCGGGATCACGATGAACAACGCCGCGTTCGTCAAGGATAATTACAACACCGTCGACACCTATGGCGCGCGCGCCGCGCTGCGCATCGACCTCAACGACAATTGGACGATCACCCCGCAGATCATGGGCCAGCGGCAGGTGTCGCACGGTTCGTTCGGGGTCGAATCCGGCCTCGGCGATCTCCAGACGATGCAGTTCAACCCCGAGCGGTTCGACGACAAATGGGTCCAGGGCTCGCTCACCGTCCAGGGCAAGATCGGCAACTTCGATATCACCTATGCCGGCGCCTATATGGACCGCAAAGTCACCGGCCAGTCGGACTATTCCGACTATTCCTATTTCTACGACGCGCTCGCCGGCTACGGCAATTATTTCTACGACAATTCCGGCAATCTGGTGAACCCGAACCAATATATCAACTCGGACGACCATTTCACCAAGCAGTCGCACGAATTGCGCTTCACCTCGCCGTCGGACAGCCGGCTGCGTGTGGTCGGCGGCCTGTTTTACCAGCGCCAGACCCATCACATCGTCCAGAATTATATCATCGACAACATCGCCGATTCGATCACGGTTCCGACGACGGCGAGCAACATCTGGCTGACCAACCAGCTACGCGTCGACCGCGATTATGCATTGTTCGGCGAGGTGGCGTTCGACATCCTTCCAACGCTCACGGTCACCGGCGGCGGCCGGTTGTACAAATTCGACAATTCACTGGTCGGCTTCTTCGGCTTCAAGAGCCCGGGCTACAGCTCGAACCCGATTTACAATTGCTCGTTCTTTGGCCCGCCGACGGTTGGCGGCCCGTGCAACAATGTCGACAAACGGACCAAGGCGACCGGCTTCGTCCATCGCCTCAACCTGACCTTCAAGCCAACCAACAATTTGTTATTCTACGCCACCTGGTCGCGCGGCTTCCGCCCGGGCGGGATCAACCGCCGCGGCAGCCTGCCGCCGTACCAGCCCGATTATCTGATCAATTATGAAGCGGGCGCGAAGATCAGCTTCGGCCGCGGTTCGCACTTCAACCTCGCGGTGTACCAGGAAGATTGGAAGGCGGTTCAACTGTCCTTCCTCGGCGCCAACGGGCTGACCGAAATCCGCAATGCCGGCAACGCCCGGATCCGCGGGCTCGAGGCCGATCTGCTCCTTAGGCTGCAACCCGGCCTGACGTGGAGCACCGGCGCGTCATACAACGACGCCAAGCTGCAGGGCTCACCCCGCGGCAATGCATTGCTCGCCCCGGCCGGAACCCAGCTTCCGCTGACCGCCAAGCTCAAGGCCAACAGCCGCATTCGCTACGAATGGGACGCGAACAGCAGGCTCAAGGCCAATGTCCAGGCGGTGGCCAGCTTCGAAGGCAAACGCCGGCGCGATCTGCGGACGATCGAAAATGCGATCTACGGCAATCTGCGGGCCTATACCCAAGTCGATCTCTCGGCCGGGCTCGAACAAGGGCCGTGGTCGCTCGACCTGTTCATGAAGAACGTGTTCGACACCCGCGGCCAGATTGCCAAGAGCATCCAGTGCAACGAGTTGATTTGCGGCGATGCCGGTCGTGCGACCGCAATCGGGCCGAAGATCTACACCACGGTCACCACGCCGCGGATGCTCGGGCTTCGCATCGGCCGCAAATTCTAGCGTCGCTTCGTCCGGCCATGCTAGGCGCTCGGTGACGAGTGCCTAGCCCGACCGGAACGCGACCCTTGCAACGCACGATCATTGCCAACCCTGCAGCAGCGCTTGCCCAGGCGCGGCAATTGCTCGCCTCCGACCCGGCGGCGGCCGAGGCGCAGGCGCGCAACGTGCTGGCCAGCGAGCCCGACAATGCGGGTGGGTTGCGGGTGCTCGGCGCCTCGCTCCGCCGCCAGGGCAAGACCGCAGACGCCGCCACCGCCGAGCGTCAGGCGCTCGAAGCATCGACCCGCAACCCCGCGCACCGCGCCGCGGCGCAGGCGCTCCAGTCGGGCGACAGTGCCCGTGCGCAAGGCTTGCTCCACGGGCTGATCCGCGCGGATGAAAGCGACGTCCTTGCGCTGACCATGCTCGGGCTCCAGGCGGCAAATGCGCGCGAATATGAATATGCCGAGCCGTTGCTGCGCCGCGCGGTCGCCGAAGCCCCCGATGAGCCATCGACCCGCATGGCGCTGGCCGAATTGCTCCATCAGTCGAAACGCCCTACGCTCGCCTTGGCCGAGATTGACGCGATCCCGACCGCGCTGGCGGGCGCGGAGGCGATCCAGTCGCTCCGCGCCGAGACGTTGAGCGCGCTCGGTCGGCTCGACGAGGAATTGGTGATCCTCCAGCAGCTCCATGCCGCCGCCGCCCCCAACATCGTCCGCTATGGCCTGCGCATCGGCCATGTCCTGCGCTCGCTCGGCCGCGACGACGAAGCGGTTGAAACCTATCGCGCGATCACCCGCCAATATCCCGGCGAAGGCACCTCATGGTGGAGTCTCGCCAACCTCAAGACCGTCCGCTTCGACGACTCCGACATTGCCGCGATGGAGGCCGGGCTGGCGATGCCCGGGATGGCGGTGCAAAACTCGATCCGGCTCAACTTCGCCCTCGGCAAGGCCTATGAGGATCGGCGCGCGGCCGAGTCCGCCTTCCGCCATTACGGCGAGGGCAACCGCCTCCGCTCGACCATCTCCAGCTACGATCCGACGATCATTAGTGAATGGGTCGACAAGAATATCGCCATGTTCATCCCGGCCTTCTTCGCCGCGCGCTCCGGCCAGGGCGCCCCGGCGCGCGACCCGATTTTCATCATCGGCATGCAGCGGTCGGGGTCGACCCTGGTCGAGCAGATCCTCGCGAGCCATCCCGCCATCGAAGGCACCGCCGAGCTGACCGACCTGCCCAATGTCGCGCGCCAAGTGGGCGAGGCGGCGGCGCGCGCCAACCAGCCGTTCGAGCAATATTTCGCTGGCCTCGACGCGGGCCAGTTGGCGACGCTTGGCCAGGCCTATCTCGACACCAGCCGGGTCCACCGGTCGACCGACCGGCCGTCCTTCACCGACAAGATGCCCAACAATTGGATGCATCTCGGGATGCTCCGCACGATCCTGCCCAATGCCCGCATCATCGACGTTCGCCGCGACCCGATGTCATGCAGCTTCTCCAACTGGAAGCAGCTCTACGCGCAAGGGCTTGACCATTCGAACCAGCTCGAGACGATGGGGCAATATTATGCCGATTATGTCCGCCTGCTGCGCCATTTCGACGCCGCACAGCCGGGCATGGTGCATCGCGTGATCTACGACGATCTGGTCGACGATCTCGAAGGCGAAGCGCGCTGCTTGCTGGCGTACCTCGACCTGCCGTTCGACCCTGCCGTGCTTCAGTTTCACGCCAATGATCGCGCCGTCCGTACGATCAGCGCCGGGCAAGTCCGCAAGCCGATCAACCGCGACGGGATCGGCCAGTGGCAGGCGTTCGATCAATGGCTTGGTCCGCTCAAGGCCGCGCTCGGCGATACGCTCGATCGATGGCGGCAATGACCGACGCGGCGGCGCACTGGGCGGCGTTCCAGGCGGTGTACCGGCAAGATCGCTTTAGCGAAGCGCTGGCTTTGCTTGAGGCGTTCCCCGAGACTACGCGCGACGATTTCCAATGGCTGGCGCACAAGGCCGATCTGCTCGGCAAGGTTGGTGATCATCGGGGGGAGATCGCCATGCTCGGCCCACTGATGGCCGCTTATCCCGACGTCACCGGGCTGTGGGTCAGCATGGCCAATGCCCAAAAGACGCTCGGGCATACCGATAAAGCGGTGGCGACGCTGCGCGAGGCGATCGCCAGACAGCCCGGCTATGGCAAGCCGTGGTGGCTGTTGTCCGACCTCAAGAGCTTTCGCTTCGACGACGCCGACATCGCGACGATGGAGGCCTTGCTCGAGACCGCGTCCGCCGAGGACCGGATCCCGCTTCATTTCGCGCTCGCCAAGGCGCATGAAGAGCGCGGCGATGCGGGCCGAGCGTTCGATCATTACGCCCACGGCAACCGCCTCCGCGCCGCGACGCTCGACCCGCATGGCACTGTCCTGACCCCCAAGATCGACCGCTCGATCGCCACCTTCACCGCCGCCTTCCTCGCCGCGCGCAAGGGCCAGGGTTTTCCCTCGTCGGCGCCGATCTTCATCGTCGGCCTGCAGCGTTCGGGCTCGACCCTGATCGAGCAAATCCTGGCCAGCCATCCCTTGATCGAAGGCACTTCAGAGCTCCCGCTCATTCCCCATCTCAACCACGAAATCGCCCATGATCCTGATCTTCCCCCCGGCGACCTGTTCACTCGCATCGAGTCGCTGACCCCGATCCAGTTCCGCGCCTTGGGTGAAGCATATGATGCTCGCAGTGCGACCTTCCGCAAAACCGACCGTCCGTATTTCATCGACAAGCTGCCCGGCAACTGGACCAACCTCGGCCTCATCCGCCTCATCCTGCCGAACGCGAAAATAATCGACGCCCGCCGCCACCCGCTCGCCACCGGCTTCTCCAACTTCAAGCAGAATTACGGCGCCGGCGCGGCTTTCTCCTACGATCTCGCGACCATCGGCCGATATTATCGCGATTACCTCCGCATGATGACCCACTTCGAACAGGTCGATCCCGGCGCGGTCCATCGCGTCGTCAACGAGCGACTGATCGACGATTTCGAACCCCAGGTCCGCGCCTTGCTCGATTATATCGGTGTCGAGTTCGATTCCGCCTGCCTCGATTTCCACAACAACCGCCGCGCCGTCGCCACCCCCAGCGCCGAGCAAGTCCGCCGCCCGATCAACCGCGACGGGGTCGATCAGTGGCGGGCGGTCGAGCCTATGCTTGCGCTGCTCAAGCAGGCATTGGGGCCAGCACTCGCCGGGTGGGATCTGCCGCCCGGCACGTATCGCGATGAGGACCAATAATGCTTTACTGGGAAGATCTGGTCGTCGGCAGCAGCCGCGAGTTCGGCCATTATGACGTCACCCGCGAGGAAGTGCTCGAATTCGCGCACAAATATGATCCCCAGCCGTTCCACCTCAGCGACGAGGCCGCGGCCAGGACACATTTCGGCAAGATTGCCGCGTCGGGCTGGCACACAGCTGCCATGTCCATGCGGGTGATCGTCGATGCGCTAGGGCAGGAGCCGCAGGCCGGCCTCGGTTCGCCGGGAGTTGACGAATTGCGCTGGCTGAAGCCGGTCTATCCCGGCGATCGGCTCACTGTGAGCGGGAAAATTGTCGACAAGACCCCGTCGCGGTCCAAGCCGACGCTTGGCACCATCCGAACGCAAACGATCGTCACCAACCAGGATGGCGTCGACGTGATGCGTTACACCTCGATCGTGCTAATGCAGCGGCGGCCCGTCGCGGCTTAGTCGCCCTCGAAGTGCATCAGGCTGACCGCTTCGACCCCGTCGGCGACAAGCGCTGCGGTCCCGCCCAGCGCCGGCAAATCGATAATGAACCGCGCGCCGATCACCAGTCCCCCTGCTCGCCGCACCAGCCGCACTGCGGCCAGCGCCGTCCCGCCAGTCGCGATCAGATCGTCGACCACCAGCACTCGCGCTCCGGGTGCGACGGCGTCGACATGCATCGCCAACCGGTCGGTGCCATACTCGAGCGCATAATCCTCGGTGATCGTCTCGCCCGGCAATTTGCCGTCCTTGCGGATCAACAGCATGCCCGCGCCAAGCTTGATCGCCAGCGCGCCGCCGATGGCGAAGCCCCGCGCCTCGATCCCAGCGACCAGATCGACCGGCGCGGTAACACTCGCCGCAAGCGCATCGACCGCCCCGGCCAGGCCGACGCGGTCAAGCAATAATGTCGTGATGTCGCGAAACTCGATCCCCGGCTTGGGGAAATCGGGGATGGTGCGGACCAGCGCCTTCAATTCGTCGGCGCTGGCCACAATCCGTCCTTAGCCTTCGATCCGCGCCTTGGATTTCGCGCGTTTGCGCTTGGCCTTGTTGTCGGGGTCGAGCGGGCCGACGGGCGCCACCTTGCGCTTCGCCTCAGCCCAGATGTTCTGGTAGCTGAGGTAGCCGAGCAGGGTCGCGATCATCAGGAACAGCACCACCACCATGCCGGTGCGATGACGGTTCTCGAGCTTGGGTTCCGCGGTCCACACCAGGAACGCCGAAACGTCCTTGGCCATCTGGTCGACCGTCGGCTTGGGCGAGCCCGGGCCGTAAGCCACCTGGCCTTCGCTGCTCAGCGGCGGCGGCATCGCCAAGTTCAAATTGGCGAAATACGGGTTGAAATAGAGGCCCGTCGGCGTCTTCGCGGTCGGGAACTTCTTGAGCAGTTCCTCACCCTTCTCGTTCTTGTATCCGGCTTGGTCGGCATAGCCGGTCAGCAGCGAATGGATATACGCCGCGCCGCCTTCACGTGCCTTGGTGATTAGCGACAGATCGGGCGGGAGCGCATTATTATTCGCCGCGCGACCCTGTGCTTCATTGGCATAAGGCGACGGGAAGTGATCCGCCAAGGTTGCCTTGCGCGTCGCCGGCTCGCCGGTGTCAGGATTGATCGACGGAACTTCGATCTTCCAGAAATTGCCCGATCCGGCATAGGCCTTGATCTGCGCTTCCTTGTAGCCGATCCCGGCCAGATCGCCGAACCTGACGCGGGTCAACCCGTGACAGGCCGAACATACCTCGGTGTACACCTGCAGCCCACGCTGTAGCTGGGCGCGATCGAACTTGCCGAACGCACCATTGGACTCCAGCTCAAGCTCCTTCGGCTCGCGGTAGAAATCATGCTCCGCCGTCGCTTCGGGCGGCGCGCTGATGTACTCGCTGACCGTCCCGTACAGGGCGATGAGCAGGACTCCGACGAAGCCGATGCCGATAAGTCTGGCAATCCAACGGATCATTCTCGTCTGTCCTTCTCAATTCGCCGCTACGGTCTGGCCGAGCGGCGCCGATTCCTGTTGTTCGCCATGCAGCGCCGAACTCGAGATCGACGAGGGCAGCGGGAGCGTGTCCTCATATTTCGAGATGAGCGGCAGGATGATCAGGAAGTGGGCGAAATAATAAGCGGTCGCGATCTGGCCGAGCGCAACGTGCAACGGGTCGGGCGATCCGCCGCCAACCCACGCCAGCACGACGATGTCGAGCAGCAGGATCAGGAAGAAGCGCTTGAACAACGGGCGATAATTGCCCGAGCGGACCGGCGACGTGTCGAGCCACGGCAGCAGGAACAACAACAGGATCGAGCCGAACATCGCCAGCACGCCCCACAGCTTTGCGGGCAGAATGAAGTCGATCGTGAACGACTTGAGGATCGCGTAGAACGGCCAGAAATACCATTCGGGGACGATATGCGCCGGGGTCGCCAGCGGGTTGGCCGGAATGTAATTGTCCGGATGGCCGAGCGCGTTCGGGGCAAAAAACAGCATCGCGCAATACAGTGTCAGCACCAGCCCGGCGAACCAGCCATCCTTGGCGGTGTAGAACGGGTGGAACGGCAATGTGTCCTTTTCGCTCTTCACATCGACCCCGGTCGGATTGTTCGACCCGGGAATATGCAACGCCCAAATGTGGAGGACGGTCACCCCCGCAATCACGAACGGCAGCAGATAGTGGAGCGAGAAGAAGCGGCTGATCGTCGCCTGGTCAGGAGCATAGCCGCCAAGCAGCCAGATGCGGATCGGCTCGCCGACGATCGGGAAGGCGCTGAAGAAGCCGGTAATGACCTGCGCCCCCCAGTAGGACATCTGGCCCCACGGCAGGACGTAGCCCATGAAGGCGGTCGCCATCATCAATAGGTAAATCACCAGCCCGAGCATCCACAGCAGCTCGCGCGGCGCCTTGTACGAGCCGAAGAACAACCCGCGGAAGATGTGGATATAGACCACGATGAAGAAGAAACTCGCGCCATTGGCGTGGGCATAACGAAGCATCCACCCGGCGTTGACGTCGCGCATGATGTGCTCGACCGACCCGAAGGCACCGTCGACCGAGGCATAATAATGCATCGCCAGCACGATCCCGGTGACGATCTGGATCACCAGGAACAGCCCGGCGAGAACGCCGAAGTTCCAGAAGTAATTCAAGTTGCGCGGCACCGGATAGCCGCCACCGATTGCACCATAGACCAGGCGCGGAAGCGGCAGGCGGTCGTCGAACCACTTACCGAGGGAGGACTTTGGTTGATAGGGCTTGGCCCAGGAAAAGCTCATGCGTCGTCCCTTAACCGATGGTCACGAGGGTATCGGACGTGAAGACGTAGTCCGGCACCTTGAGGTTGAGCGGTGCGGGCCCCTGACGGATCCGCGCGGCAGTGTCATAAGCCGAGCCGTGGCACGGGCAGAAATAGCCGCCGAACGGCCCGCGATTTTCGCCTTCGCCAGTGCCCAGCGGGATGCAGCCGAGGTGGGTACAAACCCCCATCGTGATCAGCCAGTTGGTCTTGCCCGGCTTGGTCCGTTCGGCCAGCGTCTGCGGATCGCGCAGGCTGCTGATGTCGACCGCATTGGCCGCTTTGATCTCGACCGGGGTCAGGTTGCGAACGAACACCGGCTGCTTGCGCCACACGGTCTTGATCGCCTGGCCCGGCAGGATCTTGGAAATATCGACTTCGCTCGATGCCATTGCCAGCACGTCGGCCGACGGGTTCATCTGGTAAACCAGCGGAATCACGACTGCAGCTGCGCCGACTCCGGCGAAGCTGACCGCTGCAATATTGATGAAATCGCGGCGGCGAACGCCGTCTCCCTCATCGGGACCGCTCACTGTTTCGTTCGGCGTGGCCATGCTCACCCTTGGTAGAAATTGGCTTTGTGCCGACTGGCACATGATGCGGCATCGCCGGGCTGCCCACGAGCGATTGGCGGCCTAATAGCGCCTCGACCGGCGCTTGCAAATGGCCAAATTTTCACGCCTCGCGATCCTCTTGTGCGACACACCGCTCGCCGCCTATCGAGCAGGGCATGCGCGTCGCTTTATATCAGCCCGAAATCGCCCAGAATGTCGGTGCCGTGCTGCGGCTCGGCGCCTGCTTCGGGGTGGCGGTCGACCTGATCGAGCCGATGGGCTTTGCATGGGACGACAAGCGCGTCCGCCGCACCGCAATGGACTATATCGACGCGGTCGAGATCGTTCGTCACGAAGGGTTTGAACCATTCAAGGCCGCTGCCCCAGGCCGGCTCATTCTGCTTTCGACCAAGGGAACGCGCTCGCCCTACGATTTCACGTTCGACGCCAGGGACACCCTATTGCTCGGCAAGGAAAGCGCCGGCGTTCCGCCCGAGGTCGCCGCCGCCTGCGACACGATCATCCGAATCCCGATCCGCGCCGAAGTGCGCTCGCTCAACCTCGCCACCGCCGCCGCGCTCGCCCTGGGCGAAGCGCTTCGACAGACCGGAGAATTGCCGCAGTGATCACCCTCGACGACCAACAGCAAGCCGCGCGCGACTGGTTCGAATCGCTCCGCACGCGAATTTGCGCGGCGTTCGAGAAGATCGAACGCGAGGCCGGGAGCGAGGCGGCATTCGACTATATCCCGTGGGACCGGACCGAGAGCGACGGCTCCCACGGTGGCGGCGGGGTGCGCAGCCAGATGAACGGCAAGATTTTCGACAAGGTCGGCGTCAACGTCTCGACCGTCCACGGCACGTTCAGCCCCGAATTCGCCGCCTCGATCCCCGGTGCCGATGTCGATCCCAGTTTCTTCGCCACCGGGATCAGCCTGGTCGCGCACATGGCCAATCCGCATGTTCCCGCGGTCCACATGAACTGCCGCTTCCTCAACACCACCCGCCGCTGGTTCGGCGGCGGGGCCGATCTCAACCCGGCGATCGCCTACGCCGAAGACACCGACGCGTTCCATGCCCGGCTGCGCGCCGCCTGCGCCGCGCATGACCCGACTTTCTATCCGCGCTTTTCGCAATGGGCCGAGGAATATTTCTGGATTCCCCACCGCGAAGTTGCGCGCGGGGTCGGCGGGATCTTCTTCGACCGCTTGGAAGATCATTTCGACGCCCATTTCGCCTTCACGCGTGATGTCGGCGAGGCGTTTCTCGATATCTTCCCGGCGCTGGTGCGCAAGCGAATGGATCAGCCATTCACCGATGCTGACATGGCCCAATTACTTGAGTTTCGTGGCCGCTACGTCGAGTTCAACCTGCTCTACGATCGCGGAACGTTGTTCGGGCTCAAGACCGGCGGCAATATCGACGCGATTCTGATGAGCCTGCCGCCGCTTGCGAAATGGGCTTAGACGGCGGCTGGTTCGCCCGCTAGCTGGACGTAAATCCGCCCGACCATCGCTGCCGACACGCTCGAGATCAGGGCGCTGACGATCCCGCCGGCAAGCGCGATAATCAGCGCCGCAAGCGTGAACGGCTTGGCTTCCCCAATCAACAAGGCGGTCAATGACCCGACCACGATCGACACTGCCGAGCTGAGCGCAAGCGCCGCAATCACCAGCAGCCCCAGCGCCAGCAACAACCGTCCGAACTGACCGCGGGTCAGCGACCAGCTGCGCTTGAGCAATCCGATCGGCCCGACCTGCTCCTTCGCGGCGATGGCCGACATCGGGAATAGTCGCACAGACAGAAATATCATTAAGACTAGCATCGCCAATGCGATCCATACGATCGACGTGATTTTCATCATCGCCTCCGGCGTGAGCGTCGCCGGGTTCGTGATGCCTGCCGCTGCCAGCACTACGCCCAGCGCAATCGAGAAGATCACCACCATCGGCCCGAACACGATCAGCACCGCGCCGAGCATCGTCGGAACGCGCCGCGCGGCCTTGCCCAATGCTTCGCCAATGCTTCCCCGCCAACCGGTGGCAAGCGTGATAATCGTCATCTGGCCGATCATCACCGCGATGAGGATGACCAGCAGGATGAGCGTCGCAATGCCGCTGGCACTGTTCGCGCTGCCCGCCGGATAAGCCCAGTTCAACGATATCGATGGCAGCGCGAACATCGCCAGCGCCACCGGCGCGACCAGCCGCCCCTCGCGCGCCAGGAATGCGCTAGTCTCTTCCCACGCCTTGCCGATCGACACTTTCAACGCACTGCTCCCACGATTTCCAATTCAACTCGTCTATGCGCATCGCAATGCGCCAAGGCAATCGCCCTTGCAGCCGCGCCTGCTCCTCGGCATTGCACCGACATGGAGACGATACACGGCATCGAATGGCGGGTCGGCCCCGGCCTGACCGACTATCGCGAGGCGCTGGCGACGATGGAGAAGCGCGCTGCCGCCATCCGCGCCGGCACGGAACGCGAGCTCGTCTGGCTGGTCGAGCATCCGCCATTGTTCACCGCCGGGACCAGCGCCGACCCGGCGGAATTATTCAACCCGCGAGGCTTTGACGTGGTCGATGCGGGCCGCGGGGGACGCTATACCTATCACGGCCCGGGCCAGCGGGTCGGCTACGTCATGCTCGACCTCGAGCAGCGAGGGCGCGACATCCGCTGCTTCGTCGCCAGCCTCGAAGGCTGGATGATCGACGCCCTGAGCGCGCTCGGGGTCAAAGCGCGGCGCGAACCCGGCCGGATCGGCATTTGGACCGGCAGCGGCGCGTCCGAAGCCAAGATCGGTGCCATCGGCGTACGCGTCAAACGCTGGGTCACGCTCCACGGATTCTCGATCAACGTCGCGCCCGACCTCGCGCATTTTTCGGGCATCGTTCCGTGCGGGATCGAGGAGTTTGGAGTGACCAGCCTGGAGGCGCTCGGGAAAGCCGCAACGATGACCGATCTGGACGCCGCATTACACGCCGCTTTTCCCTCATTTCTGGGAAATTTGGGGCCGAATGCGAAACACCCTTGAGGCTTTCGCCCCCAGCGACTATGCTGCGCCCGATTTGGAAAGTGGGGCACACCTACTTCGGATCGTAAAAAATCAAGGGAGTTTAGAATGCGTGCTCTTATCCTGGTCGCTGGTGCGGCCCTGGCGGTTGCTGCTTGCAGCAAGAACAATGCTGCCGAGAATACCATGAACGTCGATGAGACCATGAACGCTCAAAACGTTGTCACCAACGACACGACTGCTGTCGATGGATCGATGAACGCCAGCGCGAACATGGCAAACGATGCCAACATGTCGATGAATGCCGACACCAACATGTCGGGCAACAACATGTCTGGCAATATGTCGGGCAACATGACCAACAAGATGTAGTTGGCCTGGCGCCCCCGGTTCGGGGGCGTCGCCATTTCTATCGTGTTAGATTGGGGCCGGTGGAGCAATCCGCCGGCCCCTTTTTTGTGCCCTTTTCAGGCAAGCCCGACGACTTTGTGCGCCTGCAATGACAGTCTCCACTTTGGCCGCTCCATCGCCAGCGCAATCGCCGCCTGCAGCGCCGCCTCGCCGTCAGCGCAATCCATCGGCTGGACCAGGAAATGGTCGAACGTCCATTGCTCTATCATCGCCGGTTCCATTCCGACCTGCGGCCAGACCAGTTTCATCTCATTGCCCGAGCGCTGCACCACCTCGCTCCCCGCCTTGGGGCTGATGCACAGCCAGTCGATCCCCGCCACCGCGGCAATCGTCCCGTTGCTCTCGACCGCGATCCGGAAACCCTGTCCGTGAAGCGCATCGACCAGCGCCAAATCGAGCTGCAACATCGGCTCGCCGCCGGTAATCACTACCAGTCGCCGCTCAGCCCCCTCGCCCCAGAGCGCCGCAATATGCGCGGCCAGGCTCGGCGCGTCCGCGAACTTCCCACCGCCAACGCCATCGGTACCAACGAAATCGGTGTCGCAAAACTGGCACACCGCCGCCGCCCGATCGACCTCGCGCCCCGACCACAAATTGCATCCGGCGAAGCGCAGGAACACTGCGCGGCTGCCCGATTGCACGCCCTCGCCCTGCAGCGTCAGGAACGCTTCCTTGACCGCATAGCTCATTGGTAACGCGTCGGGTCGGGCAGCCCGGCTTCGGCGAAGCCCTTGGCGCGCAGGCGGCAGGCGTCGCACAGGCGGCACGCCCCGCCGTCGACCGCCGGGTCATAGCAACTGTGGCTGATCCCGGCATCGAGCCCGAGCCGCGCCGCCTCGCGGGCGATGTCGGCCTTGGTCATTTCCTGCAGCGGCGCGTGGATCGTGAACGGCGTGCCCTCGACCCCGGCCTTGGTGCCAAGGTTGGCAAGCGCTTCGAACGCCGCGATGAAATCGGGCCGACAATCGGGGTAGCCCGAATAATCGAGCGCGTTGACCCCGACGAACAGGTCGCTCGCCCCGCTCGCCTCGGCACAGGCCAAAGCGAGGCTGAGGAACACCGTGTTGCGCGCTGGAACGTAGGTCGACGGAATGCCGTCCTCCACCCCGCTTTTGGGCACTGGCGCCGAACTCGTCAGCGACGATCCGCCGAACGCGGTCAAGTCGAGCGGCAGGATGATGTGCTTGTCGGCCAGCATTGCCGCGATCGTCCTGGCCGCCTCGATCTCGACCCGGTGCCGCTGTTGATAGTCGATCGTCAGCGCGATGACCCCGAATCCGGCCTCGCGCGCCAAAGCAGCGCAGACCATCGAATCGAGCCCGCCCGACAACAGCACCACCGCGGTTTTGGAAATCTCGTCACTCATTCGCGCGATCTAAAGCGCGTCTTCCCAAAAAAGAAGGGGCCGCCGAAGCGACCCCAGGTTGGGCGACAAAGCCCGTTGGGAGGAAAGCGCGCTCTCACGGGAGAACACAGCCACCGTCCTAGCCGATCATGGTTAAACAGATCCTTAACGAGGTTGGCACGGCCCGATGCGGTGCGCGTGGAGCACGAAGGCGAATGGATAGCCGCCCGAAATGCCCTGCGAATCGACCTTGATCGAACGCGGGGTCAACACATCGACCCGTGACGTGCCGAACCCGCCGCCGTTGCACGTGTAATGCACTTCGGCATGCTCGGGCGAGGATGACAGGATCACCCGCTCGCATTGTTTGGAACGATGCTCCCACTGGGTCAGCAACGCCGGATCGCTCAGGCAGACCTTCTCGCCATCGCTGCCGTTGACGGTCTTGCTGACTTCCCATTCGCCCGGCCCGACCATCGTCGACGGCAAGCTCGCCCCGATGGCCAGGATCGCGATCCCGGCACAGGCGCCAACGCGCAATAAACGATGTAACGACTCCATGCGTTAAATCTAACAGATTTTAGTAAACGGAATCTAGCTCGAACTCGGCGCGTCGACCTCGTCGAGCGTGATCGGGAAGTCGGTCGCGCAAAACGCGCAATCGACCCGGATGAAGCCGTCGTCGCCGACCATCGACGCGCGTTCTTCTGCCGGGAAGCGCGCGATCACCGACCGGACGTAATCGGGATCGCAGCGACATCCGCGCGATAGCGCCACCGGCGGCAGCGTCCGCACTTCCTCCTCCTCATGGAATAGCCGCCAGACCAATTCGTCGAGCGGCAGTGCACGGTCGAGCAATTCGTCATTCTTGACCGACCCGGCAAGCACCGCGACGTGCGGCCAGTCGGGATGGTCGAGCCGCGTGTGCAGCCGCTCGCGCCCTTCCTCGCCCTCGGGCAGATGCTGGAACAATATCCCGCCTGCGGTCCAGCCCGCCTCGCCCTTTGCCGCGGTCAGCCGGACGATCGACGGGATCTGCTCGGACTGGGTGAAATAGCTTTCGGCGGCCTGGCCCAGGCTCTCGCCCTCGAGCGGGACGATCCCCTGGTAACGCTCATCGGTCGCCGGCTGGTCGAAGGTGATCGCCAGATAACCCTTGCCGAACAAGGCGAACAGGCTCGGGTTAGGCCCTGCCGCGGCCAGCCGTTCGGGATCATGGCGGACATAACCACGCAGCTCGCCACCGAGATAGTCGCACACCAACAGGTCGACGATCCCGTTCTCGGTCTGCGCCTGAAGCGTCATCTGGCCGCCGGCATCCTTGAGCAATGACCCGAGCAGCGCGGTCAGCACCAGCGCCTCGGCCAGCAGTGCCTCGATCACCGGCGGATAGGAATGATTGGCCAGGATCGCATTGATCGACCCGCCCAGCCGAACCGCCCGCCCCCGCGCCGCGCGCGCCGGGATGGTTACGCCGAGCGAAACATCGAGTGTGAGGGGAGTCTCGGTCATTGGCGCTCAAATAGGCACGCATGCCCGCGATTCAAAGCTTCCCCAAACACCACAGCAGCAACGACTTCTGCGCGTGGAGCCGGTTTTCGGCTTCGTTCCACACCGCCGATTGCGGCCCGTCGATCACCGCGTCGGTCACTTCCTCGCCGCGATGCGCGGGTAGGCAGTGCATGAACATCGCCTGCTCCCCGGCGCCAAGCATCAGCGCGTCGTCGACCATGTAAGGCGCCATCGCCTGCGAGCGATTGTCGCTGTCGCTCTGGCCCATCGATGTCCAGGTATCGGTCACCACCACGTCGGCGCCCCTCACTGCTGCCGCCGCATCGCGGACGATCGGGATCACCCGCCCCCGCGCCGCAGCCTCGGCCAGCACGCCGGCATCGGGGTCGAACCCCTCGGGACAAGCCACGGTCACGTCGAACTGCATCAGCCCCGCAGCCTCGATCAGGGAATTGCAGACATTATTGCCGTCGCCGAGCCAGGCCCATTTGCTCCCCGCCAGCTTGCTCTTGCGATCCAGCAAGGTCAGCATGTCGGCAAGGATCTGGCACGGGTGCGACAGATCGGTCAGCCCGTTGATCACCGGCACGCTCGCATATTTCGCCATCTCGACGACCTTCGAATGATCGTCGGTGCGGATCATGATCGCGTCGACGTAGCGCGACAGCACCCGCGCGGTGTCGGCGATGCTCTCCCCGCGCCCGATTTGCGACGACGACCCGTCGAGCACCAGCGCCGATCCGCCCAATTGCCGCATCGCCATGTCGAAGCTGACCCGCGTGCGAGTCGAATTCTTCTCGAAGATCATCGCCAGCACATAGCCGGCGAGCGGCGCGTCGCCATCTATCCGACCCTTGGGCCAGCCGGCGCGCGCGCCCTTGCGGTCCATCGCATCGCCTAGGATCGCGGCGATCGCATCGCTGCCGGCATCCTTCAGGTCGATGAAATGGCGCAGGCTCAAGCCGCGTCCGGCAGCTGGTAATCGCCCGCCGCCGCCGACAGCCCGTCGACGAATTCGCGGATGTGGCTTTCCTCGATCGTCAGCGGCGGCAGCACGCGCACCACATTGTCCGCCGCTGCTACCGTCAGGATGCCCCTGGTCCGCAGATAGGCAACGAACGCGCGGCTGTCGGTCTTCATCTTGATGCCGAGCATCAGCCCGAGCCCGCGAACGCCCTCGAACAAGCCATCGTGATTGGGGATCATCTGCTCGAGCGCGGCGCGGAGCCGCTCGCCGGTCTCGGTTACGCGCGCCAGGAATTCGTCATTGGCAACGACGTCGAGAACGGCTTCCCCCGCGGCCATCGCCAGCGGATTTCCACCATAGGTCGACCCGTGGGTCCCGATCACCATCCCCGCTGCAGCCTTCTCGGTCGCCAGGCACGCGCCGAGCGGAAAGCCGCCCCCGATTCCCTTGGCCGAAGCCATGATGTCGGGCGTGATTCCATAATGCTCGTGCGCATACAGCTTGCCGGTCCGCGCCATGCCGCATTGCACTTCATCGAGCACCAGCATCAAATCATGCTCATCGCATGCCTTGCGTAGCCCGGTGAGGAACGCCTTGCTCGCCGGGCGAATGCCGCCCTCGCCCTGGATCGGCTCGATCAACACTGCGGCAACCGAGCCGTCCACCGCCTGACGCATCGCGTCGAGATCTCCCCAGCCAACGTGGCGGAAGCCCTCGGGCATGGGAGCAAACGGCTCGTGCTTGGCGGGCTGGCCGGTCGCCGCGAGGGTGGCGAGGGTGCGGCGGCGCATGATTCAGGCTCCCCAGTTCGTTGCGCGAAAATCCATCGCGAAGGCGGGCGCGGCGCGCCAACGGATGTCGCGACGCTTGGCGGTGAAGGTCGCGTTCGGCTGATAGAGGTTGGCGCCGAGCGTGAAGTTGCTGGCGAACTTGAACGCGCCGCCGACGTAGATGCGCGTGTTGGTCCCGGCCACCGCGCCCGGCAGCACCTCGCTGCGCAGCCGCTCGACCAGCTCGGCGGTGCGCTGGTCCTGCGGGCTGGTCGAGGGGACGACGGTCAGCGTCGCCGCGCCACCCGACGGGTTGAACTGCGCCGGGGTCACCGCGGCGACACCGGGCTGCGACCGCACTGCGCGCTCGACGCGCTCCAGCGCGCGCGGGCCGTCACCGCCGAGACCGACCGAGGCCGCGAGCACGAGCGGTCCGTTGAAGCCGGGGCCGAAGCCCTCGGCGAGCTTGTCGTAGGCCACACGGGTGGGCGCGCCCGCCTTGTCGTTGCCGTCGTCGGGCTGGCCGAGCC
>ENA-OFCE01000141-OFCE01000141.1-metagenomes-genome-assembly--contig:-NODE-141-length-53655-cov-4.669366_pt1 | contig 53655 bp, 45 predicted proteins | sample MGYA00153388_OFCE01 | MGnify analysis MGYA00153388 | reverse complement strand
AAATTGATTATAAGTTTCCAATTGAAAAGGCAATTCTACCACAAGACAAATTAGTAGCAGAGGAGTATTTCGTTGAGAAAAGATTTTACTTAAAGTCAGATTTAAACTTAACAAGTTTCGATGGATGTATAACATATCTATTACCAAAATCTGAAAGTATCGATGTTGTTAATGATGGTCGTTCTTGGCCTACGAGGGAAGTAAATGTCATAGATTATAAGGTTGAAATCCCAAAAGTTAAAAAAATAAAATGGAAGGAAGAATGGATATCCTTTAATAGGCATTCACATAGTAAAGATAAAACCATAATTCCCGAGAGAAGTTATAGTGTTTTTATGGACGGTATATTAATTCTAGAAATCTCACCACCTGAAATCGAATTAAATAAAAAAGAAGGTGACGATTTAAATAAATACTACAGGCATTCTATGCCTGACAGCTTTATTAATCCGCAACTCATTGTAAATATTCCAAAACCAGTTGGAATGAAAATAGATTTGGCAAGGACAAATATTGAAACAGCTGAAAAATGGGACAATCAAATTTGGCTTGCCTTTTTTGAACACTTAAAAAACAATTTAGTAAAAGAAATATTATTAAAGGAACCAAAAGAAAGGCTACTTTCATTGGCTAAACTAATTACGTTTTATAAATTAACCGATGCTATTATCATTGAATATTTATTAACTAATTCAAAATTCCCGATACCATTTATTTCAAATCAAGGTTCACTTATATTTAAAGAGTTAGACCCTTCTAAGCAGAATTTAATAAGACTTGCACCATTTGAATTCAGTGGGGAGTTTTATAAATTATTTGAATCAAATTATATTGAATATAAAACTTATGACGGGGTATTAAATTTATGGCGAGGTGACGCAATTATTAACTTGAATAGTGTTGGTCATTTTGATAAATTACCAGCATCGTTATCAAACATGAGTCTATTAACTAAATCATTTATAAATCTGAATTATTATATTGAGTCTATTGAATTTGTTACTTCACCTCTTGGCGAAAGATTTCCTTTGGCACAAGAAATACTAAAAATCAGACCAAATAATATCTCTTCAAAATTGGAGATTAGCGGAATACAAAAGATAAATTTAGACACAATTGACGACTATAATTGCACGGTTTTAAATGCTTTGCTAAATGAAAAATTTTATTCATTTCCAAAGCTTGTAAAATTCCCAGAACCATATGCGTCCAAAACATTTTATGGGTTCAAATATTTAAATATAAATAGTAAAATCGTTAAATATTTTATAAATGTTTGCATATCTGTTATTAAAGCCAAAGAGGAAAAATTGATTTCCAAGGAAATAACTGGAAAATTATTTGATATGATTAACGAAGTTAGATTTATTAAATCATATTATTCTGATAATAATGAAGTAAAAATCGATGACTTTAATTTTCAAATTAATGAAATTATAGATGAGGCTATAAAGAACAGGTTTATTGAAAATGATTCAAGTATTAAATCAGAAATAGTAATTGATGACTTCATCGAGAATTCAATCACTGTTGACAAAAAAAATAAATCATTCGAGGCGAATTTTGAATTCAAAAAGTATTTAAAGGGCAAGGACGAATGGGGAAAGCAAATATCTTGAGACATTTGGAAATTCAATTAAAGAGCAAAAAACTACGCTTAACACGGGTTTGGAAAAAGTGGCGGTTCAGTGCTCCGCAGACACACTTGTGGTTAATCAAACATTGATTCTCCACATCAACATTTGTGCCTTGAAAGCACCAACTTCGCCAAGCCCCCAACCGTTAACCCTTCCCTAACCATAAAAAATTTATACTTCATCTTGATAATGTTCCATTATTCGTTAACTTTTAGAAATAGAAATAATCAGAGAAATTGCTTTTTATAAAGACTACTTCGACAGTTTTTTTGAAACCTTAACTGAAAAAAGTAAAGGATAAAATTGAAGAAGTAATTTTTATGATGACCATTCTTGAACGCGTTCCAAACAAATTCTTTAAAAGTGTTGAAGGCGTAAAAGGGCTTTTCGAAATTCGGGTTGAGTATGAAAGCAATATTTATAGAATATTTTGCTGTTTTGACAAAGGCAATCTAGTTGTGCTTTTTAATAGATTTCAAAAGAAAACTCAAAAAACACCTACAAAAGAATTAAATAAAACACTAAAAATAATGGATGAGTATTTTAAAGAACAAAAGAAAAAAGACAATGGAAACAAAAAATAAAAACATCAAATCTTTTGCAGAACATCTTGAGAAAAGATATGGTAAAACAGGTACAGAAAGCAGAATCAACTTTGAACTCAAGGCCAAATCTTTTGCAATTGGCGAATTAATTAAAGAGGAAAGAAAATTGGCGCATTTGACACAAGAACAACTTGCAGAAAAAATTGGTGCGAAGAAAAGTTTCATTTCAAGAATTGAAAATGGACACAGCGACATCCAACTTTCAACACTTTACAAACTCATTGAGTTTGGGCTTGGCAGAAAAATAAACTTCACAATCCAATAAAACTGCCGCAAGTAAGGATTTGGCGAGTGCCCTCCATTTTGTCAAAAATTTTATATCCCTACCCAACTCCGCCTTAACCGCATTATACGGAGATTCTAGTGAACAATCGTACCTCGATTTCCCCATTTGGCAAAACACTAAAACCTTATCCCTTAAGAACTGAGGATTTTGTATCATAGTTCTTTTGCAGTTATGGCATTAATTATAAGAAAAAGCTATCGACGAAATCATATAAAACTTTAATTTAATTATATAATACCTCCATAAAAATTTTCAATAGTTTTGTGTATTAAAATATCTATAAATTATTGTTATTTTTATAATCAATAAATGAAGCAAAAACATCCTTCTCCATTTAAAGCAATATTTTTACTAATTGTATTCTGCATGAGTACCCTAGTGAGTTTTGCTTGTGCTATAGGAATTGAGATGGGCTACAATAAAAATCATCATCAAGAAGAATCTGTAGCAGCACCGTTAGTTCAGAAGCATACTGATAACCACGTGCATACGCATGATTCTGACCATAATCATTTTATTCCTAGTGAAAAACATTCTGAAAAAAAATCAGATGACGACTGTTGCGAAAAGGAAGCTAAGAAATTTGGTAAATTCGATAAAATAACATCTAAGGTTACGACTTATGACCATCATCCAATATCTTTCATCTTGTTTGGTGAATTCTTTTATTCATTAGATTTTATAAAATCAACCCGCCTTATTTCTGTAAAGAGAAATTTATATCGAGGTCACCATCCACCCATATCTGATACGCGAATAGCCATTCAATCCTTCATTATTTAAAATTTTGCTTTTGAATTTAGACCCTTTAATCGGTCTATATAATGCTGTTATTATTTTTTAAACAGTTATTGTTTTAATTGCAAACATTTATGAATTCTTTAAAAAAAATATTTTTATCCTTTGTCATCATCGTATCTGCCCATGTTACTTACTCGCAAAGTTTAGTAACACAGGATGAAGCAATGGCCAAAGCTTTGAAAAATAGCAAAAATGCCAATGCAGCTATTTTAAATATTGAGCAGCAAAAGCAGTTACAAAAAAGTGCTATAAATATCCCAAACCCTGAGTTGACTTGGCAAAGCCCTACAGGTGCATTTTACGTGGGAGGCATTACTCAATCTTTCGAATTCCCCACGGTTTATGCCAAGCAATATCAATTGCAAAAGCAGAAAGTTGGATTAGCTCAAACTCAAAAGCTAGCCAATGAATTGTTAGTTTCTTATCAGGTAAAGTCTTTATATCTTAATATCCAATTTGCAGATTCTCTTAAAAGCCTGCTGTATATCCAAGATACTATTTATCGCAAATTAGCATCCGCAGCGCAAAGATTATTTGATGCCGGTCAGATAGACTATCTACAAAAGTCATTCACAGAAACACAATATGGAGAAGTTCACAATCAGTACGAACAAACTAAGATTAATCAACAATCACTTATAAACCAACTTAAATTTATTACGGGTATTGTTGATGATATTATTGTTTCTCCCTTAAAATCTATAAAAGGCAATTCTTTACAAGAATCAAGCATCAATCAAAATACAGAATTTCTTATCGCCAAACAAACGGAAACATTATCCCAAAAAAATCTGGAAATAGAAAGAAATAAAGCACTTCCTGGTTTAGTTTTAGGATATATGAATCAAGCCGAACGCAATACTCCAACAAATTTACGTTTTCAGTTTGGGTTGAGTGTACCTTTATGGTTCTGGCAGTACAAAGGGAATATCAACGCAGCTAAAACAGATATCAAGATTAATCAAGAAAAATCTTTGGGTGTTCAGCAAGTACTAAGTATGCAAATGATGCAGATACAAAATGAACTGGCACAAAATGCTCAATCCTTAAATTATTACGAACAAACAGGACTAAAAAAAGCCGCTGAGATTATAACTACCTCACAAAGGTTTTTAAACAGCGGCGAAACAGATTATATCAATTATTTAAGAAACATTAATGATGCTTATGCCATCAAAATGAAATATTTAGAAGCTATCAAGAATGTTAATCAAAGCACTATTTCTTTAAATTATTTAACAGGAAAACAATGAAAAAATTATTCCTTTATTTTTTAACCTTACTCCCTCTTTTAAGTTTAGCACACGATGGAGAAGATCATGGAGATAAGGCAAAAACAGCAAAGCCCTTGTCAACATCATATTTTTCTTCAGTTTCAAATTCAGAAAAGTATGAATTATTGTTAAAATATGAGCACATTAAGGGAGCTAAAGAAGCTATTTTGAAACTTTTCATAACAGATTTTAAAACCAACAAAGCTTTGGATGATGCAACCGTAGAAATTACATTAGCAGAAGATGTTACTCATAAATTTACTGTACAGCATTTGGAAAGTGGGATTTATGAAGTGAAAGGTACATTCCCGACTGAGAAAATATATTCTTTCAATGTGAATATTAATTCTTCTATCGGTCCAGATTTAATGGTTCTAAAAAACATTGAAGTGGGTAAAGAGTTACCTGAAATTGATAACGTTGCTGATGGAGGCTTATTTACCACAACTAATCTTTTGCTTTTACTTGGCGGTTTAGTTTTGGGAGCATTGGTAGCCGTAACTGTAATGTTTATAGCTAACAAAAGAATAAAACCCAAAAATGCATTAACTATACTTTTATTACTTAGTGTGCCAGTCTCCACTCAAAAGATTGTTGCTCATGATGGGGAGGATCATGGAGATGAAAAAAAAGGCACTCAAAATGTTACAACTAGTGATAACCTTACCGTTATAAAAGAAACACAATTTCTTTATAATATCCTCACAACCACTTTAAAAGAAGAAAACTTTTTAGGTACCAATGATTTTCTTGGAACCATCATTCCTTCCACTAATGGAATGGCGGTTATTCAATCTCCGCAAACCGGAAAAATTATTTCATTAAGAACAAGTATTGGACAGAAAGTATATAAAGGTCAGGTTTTAGCGATTATAGAACAAAGCATTGACGCAGGCACTCAAATTGAATTACTAACCCAAAAAAATAATGCTGAAGCAGAATATTTAGCTGCAAAAGCCCAGTACGACCGATTAAAAACAATAGCCGATATTGCCGCTAAAAAAGATGTGCAGGAAGCAGAAGCAAGATTTAAAAGTGCAGAAAGTAATCGAAGTCTATTAAGACAATTAAGTTCCGTAAACAAGGGTAATAGTAAATTAATAAGCCTAAGCGCCCCTATTAGTGGCATTGTTGGAAACTTTAACTTTGCGATTGGCGCCGTGATAAATGCTGGGGAAACATTATTTGCCATTACAGATTTATCGAAAGTTTACGTAGAAGCTCAAATTTACTCAAAAGACGAAAACACGATTTCTAAAGCTCAAGAGATCTTTGTTGTAAGTACAACTAACCCAAACTTAAGAGATAAATTAAAACTCATATCTAAAGCTCAATCTGTAAATGATGCCAATCAAACTCAAAAATATGTTTTTGAACTTTTAGCAAGTGATGGAATATTTAAGATTGGCGAAAACGTTACAGTGAGCGTATCTTCATCAGCCGCAAGTAAGCAATTGGTCATACCAAACACCGCTATAACAAATGTGAACGGAAAACAAGCAGTATTTGTTAAAGAAGGTCCAGAAAGTTATAAAATTGCCTACATCAATAAAGGAAGTGATAATGGTACCTACTCAACGGTTTTAGGTGGAATTGCAAAAGAAAGCAGAATTGTAGATGCCGGAAGTTATCAAATGAAAACCATGTTTTTAAACCAATAAACCCATTTCAATAATCCAATAATTATGAAAAAAATATTAATCATCATTGCACTTTTAGCAACTATAGGATACCAGAGTAAGGCTCAAAATATCCAAGAGCTAGCGGTTAAAAAGGTATTAGATACTTACAAGGCATCTATAGAAAATTTAAATATCAAAGGCATTGTAAATCTTTTCACAAAGGATTCAGAAATTATAGAGTCTGGTAACATTGAAGGTAACATAGCCACTTACTTACAAAACCACTTGGGGCCAGAGCTTGAGGAATTTGACTCGTTTAAGTTCAGCAATTATACTATCAAAGTACGTATTGATGGTAATTATGCCTTTACCACAGAAAATTACATTTACACCATTGTTTTAAAAGATGCAAAGGAGATAAAGCAAAAAGGTGTCGCAACTAGCGTATTACAAAAAACACCTGGGGGGTGGAAAATCAAAACTACCCATTCATCATCAAGAAGAACCAAATAAGTAAATAACATAAATAAAAACAGTATGAAAACAGTATTAATTGCTTTTGCATTTTTTAGCTCGATATGGAGCTATGGTGAAAAAACAGCTTCCATTAAGGTTTATGGAAACTGTGGAATGTGTAAATCTAGGATTGAAAAATCTTTAAAGATGGAAGGTGTATCCAAAGCCAATTGGAACATTAAAACCAAAGTTTTGGCAGTAACTTTTAATGATGAAAAAACAAATTTAAAAGAAATAGGAAAAAGTATTGCAAGAGTTGGTCATGACACGCAAAACTTCAAAGCTAAAGATGCAACTTACAATGAATTACCCGGTTGTTGCAAATATGACCGTGAAAATAAAATTAAATCTAAAACAAAATATTAAGATGAAAACATTAAAATTTATAGTAATAACAGGCGTTATTTCAAGCTCATTATTTTTCGCAGCTTGTAATTCAGATAAAAAATCAGCAACAGAAAATCCAGATTCCAGCGCAAACATGGCTCATGGTGAAGATCATATTTTTGCTTGCCCAATGCACCCGGAAGTTTTGGGTAAAGAAGGGGATAAATGCCCTAAATGTGGTATGGCACTAGAACATAATGATAATGCTGGGCAAAGTAATGGTTTAACTTATTTTATGGAATTTAGTACCAATCCAGCTTCAGTAAGTGCAAACAAAGAGATTACTTTGGCAATGTCTCCCAAAATAAAAGGTAAAGAAAGTGACTTAGTGCCTTTAGAGGAAGAGCACACCAAGAAAATTCACTTGATTGTAGTAAGTGAAGATTTGTCTTATTTTGACCATATCCATCCAGAATATGGCACTGACGGATCATATAAAGTATCTACTAAATTTCCATTTGCAGGCAAATACACTTTGTTTGCTGATTATAAGCCAACTGGTGGCAACCATACGGTTGATAAATTAAATGTAAACGTAACCGGGAAAAAGCCAGCAGCACAAATATATGGAGCTGATAAATTGACTGCAACTTCTACTGATGGGTTTAAAGTTACTTTGCAGCCAGAAGGTGGAAGATTTGAAACCAACGTTTCTATGCATTTGGCAGCTGGTTTAACCCAAAATGGTAAAGCTGTTGACCCTAATACTTTAGAAGATTATTTAGGTGCCAAAGCACACATGGTAGTGGTAAGCTTAAATGATAAAGAATATTTACATGTACACCCAGGTGTAGAGGGCGGTAAATTTGATTTGCATACCACTTTTGCAAAACCTGGTGTATATAGAGGCTGGATTCAATTTCAATCTAAAGGTAAAGTACACACTACCGATTTTGTAATAAATGTAAAACAAGGTACTGCAACTGCTAAGGCGGATGATGGTATGAACGACATGAAACATTAATTTTTTGTGCTAATAAAATTGTAAGCATTAAGGTTTCAGGCTTGCCAAACTTGGCGGTCTGAAACCTTGACCAAAAGAGCAAAACATGTTAAACAAACTCATCTTATTCTCTTTAAAAAATCGGCTATTTATCATTGCTGCATCCGTATTAATTATGATCTACGGTGTTTATACGGTGGTTAACTTACCAGTTGATGTTTTGCCGGATTTAAACCGACCAAGAGTAACTATATTTTTGGAAGCTAACGGAATGGCTCCAGAAGAAATTGAAGCTCAGGTTATTTTACCAACGGAAACAGCTCTTAATGGTTCTCCGGGTGTAGAGATTGTGAGATCGGTGGCTTCACCCGGTTTAGGATTAGTTTTCGTAGAATTTGATTGGGACACGGATATTTACAGAGCTAGGCAGCTTACCGCCGAGAAATTACAAACCGTTCAACTTCCGCAAGGCATAACTCCAGTAATGGGTCCCATCAATTCTGTAATGGGTCAGTTTATGCTGATTGCAGTAACAGGATCCAAAACGAGCCCTATGGATTTGAGGACATTGGCTGATTTTACAATAAGAAGACGTTTGATGAGCATCAAAGGAATCTCCCAAGTGATTTCTATTGGTGGCGAAAGGTTGCAATATCAAGTGCTATTATCTTCTGAAAAGTTACGCCAATTTGGAGTATCAATAGATCAGGTTGATGAAGCTTTAAAATTTACGAACTTAAATACAACTGGAGGTTTTTTTAACAATCAAGGTTCTGAAGTATTGATCAGAAACATTGCAAGAGCAAGCGCAACTTCTTTAGATGACATTGGAAATACCGTAATTATAAATAAGACAAATAATTCGCCCATACTTTTAAAACAAGTTGCAGAGGTAAAATACGGGTCTACTTTAAAAAGAGGTGATGGGTCGCTCAACGGAAACCCCGCCGTAATTCTTAGTATAGAAAAGCAGCCAAATGGAAACACTGTTGAGTTAACAGAAGAAATTCAAAAAGCAGTGGCAGAAATGCAAGCAACTATGCCTGCTGATGTAAAAATTAATACGAATGTTTTTCAGCAAAAGCATTTTATTGAAAACTCTTTAAGTAATGTTGAAATTGCCTTAAGAGATGGTTTTATATTGGTGATCATTATTCTTTTTCTATTTCTATTGAATGTAAGAACCACCCTTATTACATTAACAGCAATTCCTATATCGCTAATAATTACAGCTATCATCCTTAAAACATTTGGGATTTCTATAAACACGCTTACACTTGGTGGTTTAGCTATTGCAATTGGCGAATTGGTTGATGATGCCATTGTAGATGTAGAAAACGTGTACAGGCGACTGCGTGAAAACTGGGCAAGCGAAAACCCAAGACCAACACTGCAAATTATTTATGAAGCAAGCAGCGAGGTGCGTAATTCTATCGTTTATGCCACCATCATTGTAGTGCTGGTATTTCTTCCTTTATTTTATTTACAAGGGATTGAAGGAAAAATATTTGCCCCACTAGGTATTGCTTACATCACCTCCATTTTAGCATCATTAGTGGTATCTCTTACTTTAACGCCAGCTTTGTGTAGTTACTTTATGAGTTCAGAAAAAGCTTTAAGACCTATAAACTTAAAGTTTTGGAAAAAGGAAAAGGATGAGGAAAAACTGGAATCAGATAAAAAGCCTTATCATCTTGATGATAACGATAGCCCTTTGGTTCGTTTCTTAAAGCGTAAAGACACGCATTTGCTGAACTGGGGATTAAATCATACTAAAATCATCATCACCACAGCAATTGTTTTAATTGTTGCAGCTATTAGCATTGTCCCGTTTTTTGGTACCGAGTTTTTACCTCCGTTTAATGAAGGAAGTTATACGGTAAACTTATCCTTACCTCCCGGTACTTCCTTAGAAGAAGCCAACAAAGTAGGTAGCATTGCAGAAAAACAAATGCTAAAAGTACCCGAAGTTTTGGTAACCGCCAGAAGGACAGGCAGAGCAGAGTTGGATGAACATGCCGAGCCCCCTAGTAATTCTGAAATAGAAGTAGCCTTAAGAAATTCTGAAGAAATCACCAGAAACAAAGAGGAGATTTTAGCAGACTTAAGAGACCGACTTTCGGCATTGAAAGGGGTTACCGTAAACATTGGCCAGCCTATCTCCCACCGTTTAGATCATTTGCTTTCTGGTGTAAGAGCACAAATTGCCATAAAAGTATTTGGCAATGATTTAGCTGACTTAAGAAGCAATGCTGCTAAAATTCAGGAAATTATAAATAAAGTAGATGGGGTTGTAGATGTGCAAATAGAAAAGCAAGTATTGGTTCCTCAATTAATGATAAGGTTAGACCGAGTTGCCATTCAACAATATGGATTACAGGTTGGTAAAGTCGCCGAAGACTTGGAGATATTTTACAATGGAAAAGTTTCCAGTCAGATTTTAGACGGACAGAAAACTTTTGATTTAAGTTTAAGAACTGATGACAGCACCCGCAATAGTGTTGTTGCGATTCAAAACACACAAATATCTTTATCAAATGGATCATTCATACCATTAAGTCAGATTGCGAAGATAGAATTTGAAAATGGCATCAATTCCATCTATCATGAAAACACCCAACGTAGAATTGTAATTTCAGCAAACGTACAAGGTAGAGATTTAGGAAGTACGGTTCAGGAGTTACAATCTGCCATTAAGAAAGATCTACGATTACCACAAGGGTATTATATAGAATTTGGCGGCCAATTTGAGAGCCAGCAATCGGCATCTAAACTCATTTTAATCCTTAGCATATTTTCATTTTTAGGAATCTTTTTGGTTTTATATAGCCACTTCAATTCATCCCGAATTGTTTTCCAAATTATGTTAAACATTCCATTAGCTTTAATAGGAAGCGTGGTGGCAGTTATTTTAACAGGTGGCGTATTTTCCATTGCTACTTTGGTGGGTTTTATTACCCTAACGGGAATTGCTTCCAGAAATGGAATCATGATGATTTCTCATTATATCCACTTGGTAGAAAAAGAAGGAGAACAATTTAGCAAGGAAATGATTGTTCGTGGTTCTTTAGAAAGGTTAGTGCCCGTTTTAATGACGGCATTAGTGGCTGCTTTAGCATTAATTCCGCTTACGCTAGATTCAACCGCTGCTGGCAAAGAAATTTTATATCCGGTTGCTACCGTTATTTTAGGAGGGTTAATCAGCAGTACATTATTAGATATTATTGTTACTCCTGTTGTTTTTTACAGATACGGTAAAAAGGCTTTGGAAACTTATATCAATCACCAAAGGAAGAATAAAGATGATTTTACTCCAATTCAGTAAATGATGCTGTTCTAATCGTCTTACTAATTTAAGGGCAAATAAAGCGGATAGGTTGCTGATTTGAAATTCCAATCTATCGAACAACAAATTATTGAACTAATAACGTTAGCCCGAGAAATGGCCATTAAAAAATGGAAAAGCAGAATACGAATTGAAAAGTTAATCTCGGAATACGCTGGTTCAGAGCATCCCGATTTATAATCGGGAGGGTCACTGGTTCGAACCCAGTAACTCCCACGAAACCTCACAATTATGTGAGGTTTTTTTGTTTTAATATGTTTTATTGCTACATCTTATTTTCTGAAACACTGAACAAATATTATGTTGGTTATTAAATCTAATTGGTATTACCATTTGGTAATAATTTATTTATCCGATTTAAAATTTAATATTGTAGGCATAACCTTTTGATAGAAAATTAAATATTTTTTATGGGTTGCTACTCTGGAGCTTAACCAAGGCAAAGGGAAAAACATTTATTAAATTAACTATTCCATTTAGTATTGAATGCTTTAGGCATAAACATTTAATAAAAAACTTGTTGCTTTTTAGATTAGTTGCTCATCTTAGGCTTTGATTTTTTAGTTTAAATTATGTCAAATAATTGCAGCTCTTCAGTTTCATTCTAATTACTGCTGCACTTTAAACATTACAAAATCGCTTTTCTAAACAATAAATCCATTTTTTCAAACTCTTTATATCTTTAGCCACTGGTTTACGTTATTTACATGCCAAAATATTTATGCGTAGAACAAAAAAAATACTTTACTGGACATTAGGAATCATTGTTGCACTTATATTTCAGGCAATTTTGTTGATACGTATTTTTGAAGATGAGTTAATTCTACTTGCTAAAAATAAACTCAACGAATATTTAATAACCGAAGTTAAAGTCGAAAAAATTGAACTTAGCTTACTTAAACATTTCCCTCGTGCCTCGGTTGAATTTACGAATTCAAGTATTAAGGAACCGCTAAAAGGGAGTTCAAAAAACTTACTAACCGCACAAAGAATATCAATGGTTTTAAGCCTTTGGGATATTTATCGTCAAAATTATCGTATCAAAAAAATCCTCATAGAAGGTGGAATACTTGCTATTTCTGTTGATAAAAATGGAAAAGATAATTACCATTTCTGGAAATCAGTAAAATCTTCGGGAAATGAAAAATTTACATTGCAAATAGATGAAATTACGGTAAAAGATGTTTTAGTTTCCTATCTCGACCTTAAATTGCAACAAAATTATTTAGTTAATGTAAAGTCATCTGTAATAGCTGGAAATTTCAGTGCTTCTCAATTTTTAATGAATACTAAAGCCGATTTATTTGTAGAACATCTAAAATCTGGTAAAACAACTTTTATAAATAAAAAATCATTACTAGCCAATTTAAAATTAGATATTAATACAAAAGATCAGATTTATGGGTTTAACAATGCAATATTTGCCTTAAACGGAGTTGAAATAACTGGTAAAGGAATTGTAAAAAACGAGCCTGGGCAAACTTTTCTAGATTTGGCGTTTTCTGGCAAAGATTTAACCATTCAATCTTTTCTGGCATTACTCCCACCAACCTACACTCAAGATTTAAAAAAATATAGTAGTAAAGGAGATTTTTATTTTGATACTAAAATAAAAGGATATTTAAGTGATAAAAAAACACCTGCAATTTCTGTTAATTCTGGAATAAATAAAGGCGAAATTACTGTTGAAGCACCAGAAGGAAAATTGGTAATGAAAAACGTTAATGTAAATGCAAGTTACAACAACGGAAAAAATCACTCCAGCGCAAGTTCAGTGCTACAACTTAAAAAATTCGTTGCACAACTTGATGGTAAACCATTGCAAGTCAGTTTAATATATAAAAATTTCGACGATCCTTATATTGATTTGTATGTAAAAGGAGATATTAATTTGCGAACATTTTATCCATTTATTCCGGGTAACATAATAAAAACAATGGATGGAAAGTTGTTGGTAGATGCAAGTTTCACAGGATATGTGCGGAATTTCAAAGAAGCCGAATCCATAGGAAGTACCAGTGCAAAAGGAACAATAATTGTTGAAAATACTAATTTCAAACTGAGCAACAGTCTTCTTGATTTTAAGAATTTTGAAGGAGATTTCAGATTTCAAAATAATGCGCTACAACTAACCGGATTTAAAGGAAATATTTCTTCAACTGACTTTTTAATTGATGGAAATTTTAAAAATCTGGTGGCATATATTCTACTACCTGATCAAGATATTGAAATAGATGCGAGTATTCGTTCAAAAACACTCAATCTAGACGAACTACTCGCTGTAAAACAAACGAGTAATGGAGAAATATATAATTTTAAAATTAATCCTAAACTGGTAAGTACTATTAGAGCATCGGTAGGCAAAATGAATTTTAAACGATTTAATGCGTATAACCTTACTGGAGTTTTGCAAATCAAAGATCAAGTAATGATTTCTGATCGAATTTCTTTTAATGCAATGGATGGGCAATTAAATAGTACGCTAATGATTAATGCGCGTGATAAAGATTTAATGGTCGACTTGCAATCCGCTATTTCATCTGTAAATGTAAAAAAGATGTTTTACGAATTCGATAATTTCGGACAACAAGTATTACAAGATAAAAATATAAATGGTTCGCTAAGCGCCAATGTTAGCGTTAGTTCTGTATGGAACCGACAACTAGAAGCTAACTTAAATGAGTTGAAGGTAACCAGTAATGTTTTACTTGAAAATGGCCAAATGATGGATTTTGAACCACTTTTAGCACTCTCTAAATTTGTTTCAATACGCGAGTTAAGAAATTTAAAATTTGAAACTTTACAAAACAATATCGAAATTAAAAACAACACGATTTTTATTCCCAAAATGGAAATAAATAATAATGCGGTTAATCTTTTATTGTCAGGTTCGCACAATTTCTCTAATAAAATTGATTATAAAATCAGATTACTATTGGCTGATGTTATTGCCAAAAAATCAAGCAGATCAAACGATTCAGATTTTGGAGAAGTAAGTGATGATGGAAGTGGTAAAACTTATCTGTTCTTAAAAATGTACGGGCAAATAGATAACCCAAAATTCACGTTAGATAAAACTGGAATAAAAGAAAAAATTGCTGCTGATATAAAAGCAGAAAAGACAGAATTGAAAGAAACTTTTGGTCAGGATTTTAAAAATATTTTTAGCAAACAAAAAACTGTTATTGAAAAACCGTTAGAAGGTGCAAAAGAATGGGAAAAAGATATTCCTGGAAGTAGGATAGCGCCAAAACCTAAAACTACCGTATTGCAACCTCAGCAACAAAGTTCACCCAATACACCTATAAAGAATACTACTGAACCTAAAAAATCGGCATGGCAAAAATTAAAAGAAAAAGCAAAAGAGAATGAAAAAGAAGAAGAATTTTAATTGGTAATATTATTTCCTTTAATTTTACTCAAAACTTTTCTAGCATTTAAATAATTAATTTTTAATAATTATTTTTTGTAAAATGCATAACCAAATAAATTAGGCAATCACATTATTACTTTTATGCTTTTTAAGTAATTTAAAAAAACTCTGATTAATTTATTACTTAAAATCTTTCAATATAAAAATTAAAATGTTGAGCTGCTTAAATCAATATATGGGAACGTAAAATCGGAGATAGGAGGCTTAGGGATAATAGCGGCATTCTTTTTTCCTTTAAAAAACAATTAAATAAAGATTCTTCGTTTCTCTCAGAGATAGCAAAAAAGCGGATAACCCGATCTCGTCATTAAAAAGATGAAATAAGCCCAAAATTATTTTAAACACATTATATTTTAATTAAATATAAAATAATGAAACTAAAATAAAAATTAATAATAAAATAATAAAACCGTACAACAGGTAAAAGTTTATAAAATTAATTTACTTTAGTTCTATCGAATAAATATGTTTAAATGCATTTAAATTAACTTTTATTGATACCTAAGAAAAAATGAAAATTAAAAAAGTATTGATTGCAAACCGTGGCGAAATTGCAATTCGAATAGCTAGAGCATGTTCTGAACTTGCAATTCAAACAGTTTCTGTATACACATACGAAGATAGATATTCGCTACATCGATACAAAACAGATGAATCGTACCAAATTGGTGAGGATAATGAACCATTAAAACCATATTTGGACATTGAACAATTAATTACAACGGCTAAACGATATGGTGCAGATGCGATACATCCAGGATATGGTTTTTTATCTGAAAATTCGTCATTTGCACAAGCTTGTCTTGATTCAACTATTATTTTCATTGGACCAAATCCATCGGTAATGTCATCATTAGGTGATAAAATTGCTGCAAAATTAGTTGCTAAAAAAGCCCTTGTTCCCCAAATAGAAAGTAATGAAAAACCACTTGATTCAGTTGAAATAACTTTTTTGGAGGCTACCCGAATTGGTTTTCCATTGATGATGAAAGCAGCTTCTGGTGGCGGTGGCAGAGGTATGAGAGTTGTGCGAAATGCTTCGGAATTAGAAAAAGCATACCGCGAAGCCAAAAGTGAAGCGGCCACGGCTTTTGGTGATGATACGGTATTTCTAGAAAAGTATGTGGAAGCTGCCAAGCATCTCGAAGTTCAGATTGTTGCAGATAATTACGGAAATATTGTTCATTTATATGAAAGAGATTGTTCAGTACAACGACGATTTCAGAAAGTTGTAGAGATTGCACCATCGGTAGGTTTGCAAAAAGAAACCCGTAAAAAATTATATGATGCAGCCATCAAAATAACTTCGGCTGTACAATATAATAATGTTGGCACAGTAGAATTTTTAGTAGATGCAAATGAAGATATTTATTTTATTGAAGTAAACCCAAGAATACAAGTTGAACACACGGTTACTGAAATGGTAACTGGATATGATTTAATTAAAACTCAATTATTTATTGCAGCTGGATATCGGTTAAGTGATCCAGAAATTAATTTAGGTAACCAGGAATTAATTAAAACTAATGGTTTCGCAATTCAATGTAGAATTACGACTGAAGATCCAATAAACGATTTTAAACCAGATTATGGAACTTTAATAACCTATAGAAATGCTGCTGGATTTGGAATCAGACTAGATGAAGGAAGTTCTTATCCGGGAATGAAAATAAGTCCATTTTTCGATTCATTGTTAGTTAAAGTCAGTTCGATCGCACCAACCTTACACGAGGCTACTCGTAAAATGGCCCGTGCATTAAGTGAATTTAGAATTAGAGGAGTAAAAAATAATATTCAGTTTTTAGAAAATATTATGAAAAACGCTACCTTTTATGAAGGAAAAGCGACTGTTGATTTTATAAAAAATTACCCTGATTTATTTATTTTTAAAACTCGATTTGACAGAGGAACCAAAACGTTAAAATTTATAGCAGAGATATCTGTAAATGGTAATCCCGATATAAGACATAAAATACCAGGGAAGGAATTTGCCAAAGCAAAAATACCTCATTATGATCATCATTTAAAACCAAAAGCAGGAACTAAGCAAAAGTTAGATGAGCTTGGACCAGAGCGATTTGCACAATGGTTGAAAAAAGAAAAACAAATATATTATACCGATACTACTTTACGAGATGCTCATCAATCATTATTAGCAACGCGAGTTCGGACATCGGATATGTTGAAAGTTGCGGAAAGTTTTGCCTTTCATCATCCACAAACTTTTAGTTTAGAGATGTGGGGTGGAGCTACTTTTGATGCCAGTTTACGATTTCTTCACGAAGATCCTTGGCAGCGATTAGAACAAATAAGAGCCGTAGTTCCTAATATTTTATTGCAAATGTTAATTAGAGGAACAAATGGTCTAGGTTATACTGGATATCCTGAAAACGTAATTGAAAAATTTGTTGCCGTATCTGCTGAAAAAGGAATTGACATTTTCCGGATTTTCGATTCCCTTAATTGGATGGAAAGCATCGCTCCTTGTATTGGTTTTGTGAGAAAACATACTAATGCTATTGCAGAAGGTACACTTTGCTATACCGGTGATATTTTGGATAAAAGCCGTACAAAATACACGTTAGAATATTATTTGCAAATGGCCAAAGATCTGGAAAATTCTGGAGCACATATTTTAGGCATAAAAGATATGTCAGGCTTATTAAAACCTTATGCAGCACAACTTCTGATTGAGGCATTAAAAGACACAATTTCAATACCAATTCATCTACATACCCATGATACATCCTCTTTACAAACCAGTACTTATTTAAAAGCTATTGAAGCAGGGGTTGATGTGGTAGATGTTGCTTTAGGCTCAGTTTCTGGTCTCACTTCACAGCCTAATTTTAATGCTGTGGTTGAAATGATGCGTTTTAATGAACGAGAGCAACTATATGATATAATTTCACTTAATAAATTTTCAGATTATTGGGAAACAGTTCGGACTTATTATTATCCATTTGAATCGGGAATGATGGCAAGCTCAGCGGAAGTATATCAACATGAAATACCGGGTGGACAATATTCAAACTTATTACCACAGGCAATTTCACTAGGATTAGGTGATAGATGGGATGAAATTAAAAGAATGTATTCCGATGTAAATAAATTATTTGGCGATATAATAAAAGTAACTCCCAGCTCGAAAGTAGTTGGTGATATGACCTTATTTATGGTTTCCAATCATTACTCAAAAGATGATATTATGGAAAAAGGAAAAAATATTTCTTTTCCTGAATCGGTTAAAGGATTATTTATGGGGGAAATGGGACAGCCGGTTGGAGGTTTCCCAAAAGAATTACAAACTATCATTTTAAAAGATGCAAAGCCATTCACCGATCATCCGAATAAACATTTAAAACCAGTGGATTTAGAATCGGGATTCAAATCATTTAAGAAAAAATTTGATGAGAATTATCAATTTACTGATTATCTATCTTGGCTATTGTTTCCAAAAGTATTTGAAGACTATCATGAACATTTACAAAATTACGGGGATGTAGCAACGATACCAACCAAAGTTTTCTTCTATGGAATGGACTTGAATGAGGAAACGATCATCGAAATTTCTAAAGGAAAAACAATTTTAGTTGAACTACTATCTATCGGAGAGGCTGATGACAAAGGGATAAAAACAGTGTTTTTCAAATTAAATGGACAAACCCGAAATATAGAACTTACGGACAAATCGGTAAAAGTAACTCGTTTTGAAAATGCTAAAATAGATAAAACCAATTTAGCCCAAATCGGAGCACCATTGCAAGGCCTATTATCGAGTATTTTTGTAAAAGAGGGTCAACAAATAGAAATAAATCAGCCATTGTTTATGATAGAAGCTATGAAAATGGAAACTACCACTGCTGCCAGCAAAAAAGGAAAAATATCGAAAATTATTTTAACTAAAGGAAGTTTGGTGAATACTGACGATTTAGTGTTGATATTGGAGGATTAAAAAATATTTAAGATAAAAATTGATCTGAAAACAGTAGGAACTAGATTATAAAGTTATTTAAGTAAACTCAATCCTTCCATAGCAGAAGCGTCTCCAGATTTGTATAAAAGTGTTTTATTAAAAAGAATCCTTGCATCATTTTTATTTCCTAAATAGTAATTAATCCAAGCACTTAAAATTAAATTATCATAATTAAAAGGAAATAAATTTAAAGAAACATCTAAATATTTCTTTGCAACTACATAGTCTTTTCGATAATAGTATATAGATCCCAAATTATAATTAGCTGTTGAATTTTTGCTATCAATTTTTAATATTGCCAAATAAAACTTTTCAACCTCAACCCAATTTTCCATGACCGATAAAGAGGTGATACTAGCCCAAATTGGTTCAATTGCAGCAGGCATAAGTTTTATCGCTTTCTAATAATATTCTATTGACTCCTTATTTTTCCTATTCAAATAATGCAACCAACCCATCCGTAGATTTAATTCATAAGAGTCAGCAGTATATGAATCTTTTAATATATTAATTGCATCATCATGTTTTTTAACAATCTCAAACTCGTAGCTTTTACCAAATTTTGTTTCCAAAACAGAATTTTGGGCACTTGCACTTAATGCTCCAGATAGTAAATAACAATAAAAATTTTATTTAGAATTTCCATTTTATAGAAGTTAAAAAAGTATGATTTAAATATTTGTAATTTGATAATTCGGTTGTTGTAAAAGTAACATAACGAAAAGTTGAACCCATTCTCTCATCAATTATATAGAAAGGACATATTTCCAAGTTTTTCCAATAAAATTTAGTTGCTAAACTTCCTGAAGTTTGTATTGGATCTGAGGTATTATAAACCAAAAATCCACAATTTGTTGAATAATTTAACTGATCTCCCAAAGAATATTTCCCTTCTAAGTAAAACCAATTATTAATTTTTAAACCAACAGATTGATTATATATTACTTTCTTAACTTCACCTTGAGAAACGAATGCAAGTTTTGAAATAGAATATAACTTAGAATTTCCAAAAGGATAATATGCTAAATTAAATTCGCCTTGATTTTGTATATTATTTCCAAAATCACTGTTGGTATAATTTAGCTCAACGTTGAATAAAGTAAATTTTTTACTTAATCCAAAACCAATTAAAAAGTAATCTTTATTTCTTATAAATTTTAAAAGAGTAGCTTCCAATTATAGGATCAAATTTAACTTGGGGTCTTTCAAATTTAATATCATTATATCCAAAAAATAATGTTGCAACAATTTCTTTATCTAACCTAAACGAACTTGCAAATTGATAATTTATACTTTTATCTTAAAATTTATTCTGTATGAAGGTATCTGAAGTTTGCACTACTCCCGATACATTATTTCTTACATCTGAATATCATGCATAAAAATCCATTTTTTTATTAAAAGATTTCTTAAAGATTAATGAATTAAATATAGCCTGCGTATTCAAATTAGTTTCGGCATAAATATTTTCCGAACCTTTGTAATTTGTAAATTCACTTTCTGATTGCTTATTAGTAACAATCCCTGAATTTATCTCAATTACATAACCGAGATTTTTTTTACTTTTTATACTGTTACCTACCGATTTATTTAATGAATGAATAAATTTATTTGCTTCTGCTTCTCTTCCTGAAAATAGGTAACTGAAATATAAATATTCATAAATTGTTGAATCTGTTGGATTCATTGAATTAGCTTTACCCAAATGTTTACTTGATTTTTGGTAATTTTCACAATCAAAATACATAATACCTAATCTAATTCTTAATTCATAGAAATCAATTTTCTTTTTCAATGCTATATTACCAGTAGTCCTCAATTCTTTATACTGCTTTTTCGCAAATTGAGAATATGTTAAACTATCTACATTTCTATAGGTAAGAATTTCTGCATTTACATTTGCAAAAACATTGCTTTTATCATGAATTAACTCAAAAGCAAAATCAATTCTTCGTGAAGATCTATTAAAAAATTCAGCCTTAACTGTTGAATTGATTTTCACGTTACCAGGGTTATTAATATTATCTGCATAAATTAAAACCGATGAAAAAGTAGCTTTTGTAAACAAGTAAAATGACGCAATAAAACCTTGCAAAGGTTACACCCTAAAGCGCTTAAAATGAATTAACGGGATAATATCTGTTACTTCAATAGTGTCTTAATAACTTAATAATTGCCGATAAGCTGCTAAATAAAAATGAAATAGTAGGGAGCCCTTTTTGCCATCAAAATCTGTAAAATAAAACATGGTTCCATCATTTACAAAATAAGCATACGATTTAGTCAGTTGACAATAAATATATGTTCAATTAAAAGCGTGAAGATGGTAATGGTATCGAGTAACTTTTATCTACATGATCATGCATATAAAGACCAGGTTCAAGGGTTTCATAACTCAATCCTATTATTCTTACATCAAAATTTGTGCTTTCTTTTAATGCCCGAATTACAGGAATTCCTGACCCGGGACTATCGATATTATTTAGCCCCGTAACTGCAACCGTTATTTATTGTTTACTCATATTCTTTTAAAAGCTGGTAACTTTGAAGCATCATTAAAAAATCAACTAGATCTTTATCTAAACCAGATTCATCAACAGTAAATATATCTCGTATAATTTTAATTATTTCTTCTTTCTTTTTATTCTCTTTTAAAAGTCTAATGATTTCCAGACCTACATTATTAGTAGAAAAAGAATCGACTATACCGGGATTAAACATAAATCCTGAGTCACTTATGGCAATATTTGAATTTAATTGCATAGCATTCATTTAATAGCATACTAAAGTTTAATTTCAAAATTAACTCATAAAACTAATCCGGTAAATAGCAGAAAAGTATCAGTGTTTAATAAAAAAAGACAGAAGTATAAGCTTTAAAGAAATCTTATACATATTTACTGTTAATAGGATTTGAGTAAATCCCATTTATATTGTTTTACCGCGAACAGATTCAATTTTTTTAATTGATATAATAAATGATCGAAAAACTCTGAAAAAATCAGTTGCAACTTTTCTGTAATAGCTTAAATGTTAATAAAGTAAGTATTGGCTTTCTGCCGATTGAATAAATTTTAATATAGTCATCCAGTGTTTCGATCAATAAAATTTCTGAAAACGGAATTTTAACTAAACTATAACCAGATCTTACAAATAGATGTTCAACATTATTTGTATTGTTTTGATGAAGATAATTGTATTGAATTTGAGCTTTTTCTACTGCTTGCAAAAATCGATTAAACTCAAATGGTTTTAAAATATAACCTGTTGCTTTCAGATTAAAACCCTCAACTGCATATTCACTTAATGCTGTAGAAAAAATAACCATCACATCATTAGAAATGTTTTAAAAAAAGTCAATCCCAGTTATATTGGTCATAGATATATTTAAAAAAAAAGTAAATCTACTGAAAACTTATTATAATACTTATTTACCTCTGATGGTTATGTAAATGTCCTTTACAATTCAATAAAATCTACCCGTTTACAAAACTCCTGAATTAATTCAAGTGCTAATGGTTCATCATCTAATGCAGTACATCAAATCATTTTAATTTAATTTTTAAATCAACCCAATACTATTCATTCTGATCTTCTATTTTGAGCACATTCATTGCTGGATAGTGTAAATTTAATCGTTGAATTGTGTTTTTTAAACCTAAACCTGTGCCTTCTTGCTGTTTAATCTGCTTTTTTACTTTTTTATTTTCAATAGAAAATTGAAGTTCATTAATTAATAATTCTATTTTAATTTTTATCGTACAATCTTCTTCTGTATTTACTCCATATTTAAAAGCGTTTTCGATGAACGACATTAGTAGCATTGGAGCAATAAAAAATTCAAGATATTCGGAAACGATTGAAGTTTCAACCTTTGTTTTTGATGTAAGTCGAAGTCTTTGTAAATTAAGATAGCCTTTTGTATTCTCTAGTTCTTTATAAAGTGGAACAAAGTCCTGATTATTTTCGCTTATTACATACCTCATCATATTAGAAAGTTTAACAATTGCTTCCGATGTATGATCTGATTTAATAACTGATAAAGTATAAATACTATTTAGCGTATTAAACAAAAAATGTGGATTAATCTGTGATTTTAAATAAGATATTTCCGCTTCTATTTTTTCATTTTCAGCTTTTTTCCAACTATTATAAACTTTAATTCCAGAAGATAAAAGCAAAACAATGCAAAATCGTAAAAAAAAACTAAGTAATAACGGGATTGGGATTAATGGCGCATTTGGTGTAGGTAGATTGTATAAATATATAAATAACCAAGCAAAAATAAATGAAATTAAAAATGAAATTAATACCAAATTAATGTAACTAAATTTTTTTTCTTTGAGATAAAAGAATGCAATAAGTAAAACACTTATAAAATGTAAAACAGAATCAAAATCAGGCTCATGTATGTTTTGGCGCGGTGGAGGAACTAAAGAAAAAATATATAAGGCAAAAATATAAATGCAGTCCAACCGATTAAATGAAGAAAAAATCTAAGTTATTTGCTGTTTTTTGATATAATATTTCCAAATATATATTATTTGCTGATCAGAGATAATGAATTAATTTTTAGAAAAACGGATAGATTCTTTCGCTTTGAATACATTTCTCAATATTTAACCCTTATTTTCGTACTTAGTGTTTGATATACTGGATGAATAATTACGATAAGAAAAAACGTTGGAAAATCTATTTGTTGCTTGCAGCTGCGGCTATTGGTATAGGATCACTATTTTACACCAATTCTTTAGTTCAGAAATTATCTATCGAAGAAAAAAAGAAAGCAGAATTATGGGTAAAGAGTACGAATCTAATTTTAAATGTTGGCGACAGCGATTTTTTAATTTTTTTATTTGATGTGCGATCAAATAATGCTGCTGTTCCAGTGATTCAAGCCGATGCAAATGACTCGATTATAAACCATGCTGGATTAGATTCTACCAAAACCCTAATGCAAAATCAAAAAGGAAAACGATTCGATCCCGAATATTTCAAATCGCAGTTGAGTGAAATGAAATCGGAAAAAGAACCGATTGTTTTTGAGCCACAGCCAGGTGTAAAAGAGTACATTTATTACAAAGATTCTGAAACTCTGAATCGTTTAAGATACTATCCATACGTTCAGCTTTTTGTGATTGCGCTTTTTTTGTTCGCTGCATACTTAGCATTTTCATCCTCTAGAAAAGCAGAACAAAATCAGGTTTGGGTAGGTATGAGCAAAGAAACTGCACATCAATTAGGAACCCCAATTTCTTCCTTAATAGCCTGGATAGAATTATTGAAAGATAAATTAAACGATGAAAATGATCCACTGATTGCTGAAATGCAAAACGATGTAAAGCGGTTGGAATTAATAACTGATCGTTTTTCAAAAATCGGTTCTGCTCCTGTTCTTTCAGATCACATCGTAATTGATGTAATTCAGAATTATGTAGATTACTTGAAAAAAAGAACTTCTAATAAAATTGTTTTTGAAGTAATTGGTGAGACGCACACCGCCAAATTAAATATTCCATTATTTGACTGGGTAGTAGAAAATTTATGTAAAAACGCTATTAATGCAATAGGAACCGCTGGAAAAATCACAATTAAAGTAACGAAAAATGCTAAAAGCCAAGTGTTGATTGATTTTATGGATACAGGCTCAGGAATTCCTAAATCTAAATTTGAGACAGTTTTCCAACCTGGTTATACTACCAGAAAACGAGGCTGGGGTTTAGGCTTATCTTTAGTAAAAAGAATAATCGACAATTATCATTCTGGGCATATATTTGTTAAAGAATCAGAAGTGGGTAAAGGAACAACCTTTCGAGTATTATTAAAATCATAATGAATTTTCCAACTGAAAAAGAACACCCGCCATTTTATTCCAATTATCTAAAAACCTTACCTAAAGGTGATTTCAGGATAGTATTTGAACAAGTTTCAGATTTAATTCCATTATTTTTTGAAAAAGTTGACGAGGAAAAATCACAATATCGATATCTGCCAGAAAAATGGAGTATCCGCGAAGTAGTTTCACATTTAATAGAAGTTGAAAGAATATTTGCCTATCGTGCATTAGTGTTTTCAAGAAATGATGAAACTCATCTACCCGGATTTGATGAAGACAATTATGTAAAAAATGGGTTTGCTCACCATATTCAATTGTCTGAATTGCTAAAAGAGCTCGTTATATCCCGAAGAAGCACATTGCTCATGCTTAACAATATGCCCAATGATTTCTTGTCAAGAATGGGTAATGCAAATAACAATCAAATAAGCGTAAACGCAATTTTTCACATAATTGCCGGGCACCAACTTCATCACTTTAACGTTATTAGCGAACGATATTTATAAATAATTTTATTAATAATAAATAATATGAAACCAGTAAAAATAATTTGTCTAATTGCTATCTTCAGTTTTATCATAGTTGCTTGCAATCAAAAAAAACAATCCTCCGAAAAAGAAGTAACTACAGAAGAAACGATCAAAATAAATGTAGTAAAATTAAAGCCTTCTATTGAATCTTCCGATGCGTTTAAAAACAATATAAGTGTTATTTTCAATGGTTATTTGACCATTAAAAATCAATTAGTAGAAAGCAATCTAGATAAGGTAAGAGAAGCCGTAAGCAAACTTCAAAAAGATATGAACGGCAACACTGAAATTGTACCTACCGAAAATAACGACAGCTATATAAGTGCTAGTTTGAGCATTAACAGCACACTATCATCCATTATAGAGGCTAAAGATCTGGAACAACAACGTATGTATTTCAAAACACTTACCGCTCAGGTTGAGGAATTAATTAAGAAATTTGGAATAAATGATGCAACAGTTTATCAACAATATTGCCCGATGGCATTTAATAACACTGGAGCTAGTTGGTTAAGCAAAGAAGAGGAAATTAAAAATCCTTATTTTGGAGATCAAATGCTTGAATGTGGAGAAGTACAAACTGCCTACACCTTTTAATAATGGAAGGTATTTGGAAACAAACTGCTAGTATTTATGAGCTAAATAATTCAGGAAAAGGTACTATGGGTGAATGGTTAGGTTTTGAATTCAAAGAAATAGGAAGTGATTATTTAATAGCAACTTTACCTGTAGATCATAGAACCAAACAACCTTATGGTATTTTGCATGGCGGCGCCTCTGTTGTGCTTGCGGAAACACTAGGTAGCGTTGCCTCTAATCTTTGTATAAGCGAAAACAAGCGAGCAGTCGGGCTGGAAGTAAATGCCAATCATTTACGTCCTGTAATGTCCGGTTTCGTCACCGGAATTTGCAAACCTCTTGCGATTGGTTCCAAAGTTCATGTTTGGGAAATTAGGATTACCAACGAAAAAGAAAAATTATCCTGCATCTGTAGACTTACAGTTGCAATAATCGATGCAGAAGATCTCAAAAAAGTATAATTATTAATAAAAGTTGAAACAAATTTTTCATCAGCCGTATAAAAGCTTATAAAACACTTAATTGATGAAAAAAACTATACTATTTTTCTTTTTAATAGCCATTTTAATTGGTTCACTTTCTTCTTGCAGAGGAGTTCGAGATATGAACGGAATCAGAAAAACACCTGTTAAAGGTGGTGGATGGATGTAAAAATTATTAATTTCTGGTATTCATAAAAATCTAAATTATGCTTTAGTTTTAAAGTTAATTTAGATTTTTTTATTAATGATGAATTTGAAAGAGCAATTCAAATCAACTATTTCTCTGGGCTCTACACTGTAATTTTTTGTCCAAAACCCTTTCTCTACAAAAAAAATACCATTTCGATCCCTTTCGCAAGCAAGTTTCCGATTTCAACGAATCAGAAAAGAAATTGTCTTTGTTGAACAGTAATTTCTAGATATAATCACATTATTCCCAAAACAAAACCATTATCATTAATATTGCATCTTTAAACAAATGCCAAACTGGCCAGATGAAAATATTAATATCCTATCTTAAAAATTTTAAAGGACTTATTGCGCTCGCATTAGGTCTTGCTACCATAAACATCGTTTTTTCATTATTAGATCCACATATTACCGGAAAAATTGTAGATGAATTTATAGAAAAACGAGACTTATTAAATCGACAAGAGTTTATCCGTGGAGTTCTTGGCTTAGTAGCTTTAGCAGTTGGAGCAGCAATGGTTTCCCGAATTGCAAAAAACTTTCAAGATTATTTTGTGAGTGTAATTGTTCAACGACTTGGCGCAAAAATGTATGCCGATGGTTTGAAACATTCATTGGAATTACCCTACCAAACCTTTGAAGACCAACGTAGTGGAGAAACTTTAGGCATTTTACAAAAAGTACGAAGTGATTCAGAAAAATTTATTACTTCATTTATTAGTATTCTCTTTATCAGCTTAGTTGGAATGATTTTCGTCATTGTTTATTCATTAAGTATTAGTTATAAAGTAACGCTGGTTTATTTTACTGCGATTCCAATCATAAGTTTTATTTCATGGATTTTAAGTAAAAAAATAAAAGTTGTACAGAAAAGTATCGTTGGCGAAACTACTGCACTTGCTGGCTCAACAACCGAATCACTCCGAAATATTGAGTTAGTAAAAAGTTTAGGCTTAGCGCAACAAGAAATTGGAAGACTGAATAATACTACCTACAAAATTCTTGGTCTAGAACTTAAAAAAGTAAAATACGTGCGCGGAATGAACTTTCTGCAAGGTACAACGGTAAATTTTGTTCGAAGTATAATGGTGCTTGTTTTATTGGTTCTAATATTTGATAATGAAATTTCTGCAGGTAAATATTTTACTTTTCTATTTTATTCCTTTTTCTTATTTAATCCTTTACAAGAATTAGGTTCTGTAATTATAGCATATCGAGAAGCAGAAGTTTCTTTAGCCAATTTTCAAAGAATACTTAGCATACCGATTGAGCGAAAACCTCCTAATCCTACTCATATTCAAAGTATTGACAAATTAACCTTTGATCATGTTTCTTTCAAACATCAAACAGCAAAAACAAGTGCCTTAAACAATATTTCATTTGAAACTGAAAAAGGAGAAACCGTTGCGTTTGTAGGACCATCAGGATCTGGAAAAACTACCTTGGTTAAACTTTTAGTTGGTTTATACCAGCCAGGTGAAGGCTCAATTTTATATAATCAAACCAATAGTTTAGATGTAGATCTTGATGCTTTGCGAGAAAAAATTGGGTTTGTAACTCAAGATACTCAACTTTTTTCTGGTACTATACGAGAGAATTTACTGTTTGTGCGTCCAGATGCAACGGATGAACAATGTTTTGAAGTATTGCGAAAAGCAGCTTGCGATAATTTATTAGCACGTGCTGATAAAGGTCTTGATACCGTAATTGGAGAAGGAGGAGTAAAAGTTTCTGGAGGAGAAAAACAGCGATTATCCATTGCGAGAGCATTACTTCGCCGTCCTGATTTATTAGTTTTTGACGAAGCAACTTCAGCTTTAGATTCATTGACTGAAGAAGAAATTGGAAAAACAATACGAGATGTATCCGTTCTTAAAAATCATATAACCATTTTAATTGCACACCGACTTTCAACAGTTATGCATGCTGATAAAATATTTGTTTTAGAGCGTGGTCATATAATAGAATCTGGTAAACATTTAGAATTAATTGAAACCAAAGGTTTATATTATGCTATGTGGAGGCAGCAAATTGGAGAAAAGCATGCGATTGGAGAATCAGTATCTGCTTAAACCTTCTTTAGAACAAATAACATAGATAGCGAATTAACACAATGCCGAGTGTCTTTTTCAGTAAATCGTTCGCCTTCGAAAACGTGACCTAAATGAGCCTGACAGTTGCTACAAACAATTTCAACTCTTCTGCCATCAGCATCTTTAATTCTAGTTACAGCTCCTTTTATTTCATCATCAAAACTGGGCCAGCCGCAATTAGATTCAAATTTATCTTCCGATTTATATAAAGGTGAATTGCATCTTCTACACGTGTAAGTTCCGGCTTTTTTATTTTCTAGATGTTCACCTGTAAAGGGTGTTTCAGTTCCCTTATTTACAATCACATATTCTTCTTCTTTACTTAATTTATTAAATTCCATAATATACTTTTCTATTATTTTAATTCAAAGCTTACGGTTACATTTCCGTTTACCTTCAATTCACCAGGAGCAAGAGTCGGCCCAGACGATTCTCTATCTTTTGCATCGCTCATCATTACTTTCATCATTGGATTTACCGGCATGTCAACATTACTTTCTGTTATAAAATAAGCCTTGCCAATTGTTTGACCTAATTCTTTTACCATAGCCTCCGCTTTAGTTTTTGCATTTTTAACAGCTGCAAGTCGAACTTGTTCTTCCATACTTTTAATTTTTGAGGATCTAAATTCAATATTTCCCAGTTGAGTTACACCGTTTGAAATTAATCCTGAGCTAAATTTGTCATAAGCTGAAATATTTCTTAATAAAACTGACATGCTTTGTCGTGCTTCATAAACAGTATTTTTTACATTTCCCACGTAATCGTCGTAAGTGTTCAATTGAACGTAGTCTGTTTTAATATCTTTATCTGTAATGCCTTGTTGCTTACAAAATGCCAGTATTTTACGGATTGTTTCATCGTTTTTTGCTTTTGCTTTTTCCAGATTTGATTCACGATTGGTAATTGAAAAATTAAATGCAACCTCATCAGGAGTTACCGTTAATTCCGATTCTCCGTTTACAGTTATAAGCGCTGGATTCATAGTTTGAGCTTGAATGGTTATCATGCAAAAAAACAATAGAAACACAAATAATGTGACTTTTTTCATAATTAGTTTTTTAAAAAATAAGATGATACAAATAATTAATAAGGATATAAGTAAAGTAACAAATAAAGCCAAAAGTTAAAAAAACAATAGCGAATACAATTAACAAAATATTTCTTCCACTTCCGGTATGTTTATTTTCTAAATAATGCTCTTCAATAAGCTGTACATTTTTAGTATTTGCTTTATAGGCAAAGTCAAATAATGTTCCAATAATCGGAATGCTCCCTACGGTTGCATCTAATAATGTATTGAGCGTCATTTTTACAATCAATTTATTGCTAGCACCATATTGAGCCATTGTATATACCATCGCTAACGAAATCGCCAACGTCGGAATTTGCCCAGCTATTGGCAAAAGCCCGATAATTGGGTCTAGGCCAAACTTAAAATTTGTTCCAGGAATGGTAAAATAATTATCCATCAGATTAGCTATAAATCTGACCAGTCTGAGTTTATCGGGTTTGATTTGTGCCGAAGTTTTCAATCGATGAATTGGTAAGTTTTTAAAATTTGAATTTGCAAATGTAATACCATCTAAGGCTGAAAACTGTTTATCCATCTAAATAAACTAAATTTTAAGCATTATTATTTTAATAGACAGTAATTATTAAAGTGTTATCCAGCGTACCAATTTTCCATTTGGTTTTGAATCTACTGTAGGAGCCCGATACTTTTTTTCTGATAATATTGGAGCCTAAGCAGAAATCGGTTTAGCAAAATCAGTTGGTCAAATCGGTTTAGCTTTTAAATTTTAAAACTTATCAAAAAAAATATAGAGCAGAAATAAAATTTCTGTCATTAGGTAAAATTTTATCTCTGTTTTTGTTAAAAAGAAAAATACGTTAAGCCACTAAAAAATAAAATCAAAAATATGATAAGCGTTACAAACGATATAACCGACCATGGATTTGCAAAATTTAACGTCCATCCCAACTTCGGATTATTTTTCGGTGGAAATAATCTACCATCATTTTTATTATAGTAAAAAACACCCCATTTCCAGTTTTTAGGATCGCTGTGTTCTTGATTTATTATTTCCTTATTAGTTAGTTCGGTTTTCATGTTTTCTAATTTAAATTCAACTTATTAATCTACTCTTTTCATCTTCCGGAAAGGGTATTTCAATATCAGATTTCCCGAAAATTTTGTAGCGATATTTGGCTATCAATGTATAACCTGCATTGGTAACAGATAAAGGCAAAAAACGAAAAATAAGTACGCTTTTAACAGCACCAGGTAATAACCTAATAATAGCAAAAACAGCTTCAGACTTAGTTAATACGGTGTTTTCACAAACGAAAAAAATTGTTTTTAATGAAGCAAAATTTATTCCATGTGTTCTTAACAATGCTCTAGATTGAGGAGATTGAATAGCTCCAAAGCGGAAAATTTTTTCTTTATCTCTTTTTAATATAAAGCGAACTACTGCTGCACAAAAATTGCAGTGCGCATCGTACAAAATCACATTCGTTTTATTGGAAGAAATTTGTGTCAAATCATCCATTGTTAGATTTAGAAATTAAATTTTTTTATTAATAACAGGTGGAACCTCATCTGGTTCGCCAAAAAACCTTTTTTGAAACAATAAAATAATAATCACTCCAACACTAATGGAGGCATCTGCTATATTAAAAACCGGGCGAAAAAAGATAAATTCCTGACCGCCCCATATTGGAAACCAAGTAGGATATTGACCTTGGATTATCGGAAAATAAAACATATCGACTACCCTACCAAAAAACAAACGCTCGTACCCGAAAAACAGCCCGTAGAATGTGCTGTCGATAATATTACCCAAAGCTCCTGCAAAAATTAAGGCTGTACAATACACAAACCCTACATGATATTTTTTGGTAATAAGAAAATGCAACCCATACCCAATACCCGAAACGGCAACAATACGGAATAATGTGAGAATTAATTTTCCAGTTTCTCCTCCAAATTCCATCCCGAATGCCATACCATTATTTTCGGTAAAATGAATAATAAACCAGTTTCCAGCAATATATATTTCTTCGCCGAGATACATATTGGATTTGATCCATACTTTCAGCAATTGATCGATTAATACAACCAAAGAAATAATTATAAAAGAGCGTAGGTGTAATTTCAACTAAAAATTAAGTATTTGGTATTGTAGAATTTAAAAATTATATGATTTGATCAGTTTTGTTTCAATTTTGCTTCCATGCTTAATGTTGCATGCGGTACCGCTAATAATCGTTCCTTTTGTATTAATTTACCGGTAACTCGGCAAATGCCATATGATTTATTTTCGATTCGAACCAAAGCAGCTTCTAGGTTTTCAATAAATTTTTTCTGCCGAGCAGCCATTTGGTTAATGTGTTCTTTTTCTAATGTGGCCGATCCGTCTTCCAAAACTTTAAATGTACCAGCAGTGTCATCCGTTCCATTTCCATTTGGATTGCTTAACGTAGCAGTAAAAATTCCCAATTCATTTTTTGCTACTGAAAGTTTATCTTGAATCAAGGTTTTGAATTCTTGAAGTTCATTATCTGAATAGCGGCTTTTATCTGTATTTTCCATTTATTTTATTTACTAATATTCACTAAAATCTTAACGTCATCAATTTCAATCTCATCACTTAAACTCATTTCTAAGTTTTCAATTTTAAGTGATAAAGCCAAAATTTCGGCGCAAATATATTCTAAATTATTCTTTACTGCTTCGTTTATATAATTGTTATTTTCAACGGTTAAAATTATTTTATCTGTTACCTCGTATCCTTTTTCTTTTCTTAAGTTTTGAATTCTGTTAATCAGTTCACGTGCTATTCCTTCTTCTTTCAACTCCTTGGTAAGCGTAATATCTAAGGCAACACTTAAAACACCCGAACTTGCAACCAACCAACCTTCTATATCTTCTGGTCTAATTTCTACATCGTCTATCTCTAACGTATAATTACTTTCTTTTAATACAAGGTTCATTTGCCCTTTTTGTTCTAAAGTAGCTATATCTTTTTGTGTTAATTCTGTTACTAATGCCGCAATTTCTTTCATCCGGTTTCCAACTTTAGGACCAAGAGTTTTAAAATTTGCCTTTATTTGCTTCTTAATAATGCTTTCATTTCCACTGATGTATTCAATTTCTTTTACATTGGTTTCTGATAAAATAAGATCCCTTACACTTTCAACATTGGTTTTGAAACGCTCATCAATTATTGGAATTAAAATTTTTTGCAAAGGTTGACGAACCCTTAATTCACTTTTTTTACGCAGAGAAAGTACCATGCTTGATATTTGCTGAGCCAATAACATTCTATTTTCCAGCAAATCATTGGTTGCTTCTGGATAATAGATAGGGAAATCGGTTAAATGAACGGATTCAGAACCATTTAAACCTGTTACAGAATCTAAATCTAAAAACAAACGATCGCTATAAAATGGAGCTATAGGCGACATTAATCTGGCAATTGTCTCCAAACATTCATACAAAGTTTGGTAAGCAGCAATTTTATCTGAAGTAAATTCACCTTTCCAAAATCTTCTTCTGCATAAACGAACGTACCAATTACTCAAGTGTTCATCAGCGAAATATTGAATAGCACGAGCTGCTTTGGTTGGTTCATAGTCTGAGTATGCTTCATCAACTTCTTTAATTAATGAATTTAACATCGATAAAACCCAACGATCTATTTCAGGACGCTCTGAAATAGCAACTGCTTGCTGATTAAATTTAAATGAATCGATGTTGGCATACAAAGCAAAAAATGAATAAACATTATGCAATGTTCCAAAAAACTTCCTTTGCGCTTCTACTATTCCATCTTCATTAAATTTTAAATTATCCCAAGGTGATGCATTTGCGATCATATACCATCGAGTTGCATCTGCACCATATTTCCCAATCGTGGCAAATGGATCTACAGCATTCCCTAATCTTTTCGACATTTTATTGCCGTTTTTATCCAATACCAAACCGTTTGATATTACATTTTTGTAAGCAACGCTGTCCAAAAGCATGGTAGATATTGCATGCAAAGTAAAAAACCAACCTCTGGTTTGGTCGACTCCTTCGGCAATAAAATCTGCAGGAAAATTTTGTTTAAATGTTTCCTGATTTTCGAATGGATAATGCCATTGAGCATATGGCATTGCACCTGAATCAAACCAAACGTCAATTAAATCTGCTTCGCGAAACATTTTTTCTCCTGAATCAGAAACTAAAACAATATCGTCAACATAAGGCCGATGTAAATCCAAATTACCAGATCTTAGTGCCAATAAAATTTTCTCTGCATTAAATATTTCCAAATCGTCGTAAAAATCTTCTGCCAAACCTTTTTCAATGTTTTCTATCAGTTGATTGATTGAACCAATGCAAATTTCCTCATTGCCGTCCAACGTTCTCCAGATTGGTAATGGAGTTCCCCAATATCTAGAACGCGATAAATTCCAATCGACCAAATTTTCCAACCAGTTTCCAAACCTTCCTGTTCCGGTTGATTCTGGTTTCCAATTAATGGTTTTATTTAGTGCAACCATTCGTTCTTTTACGGCCGTGGTTTTTATAAACCAAGAATCTAGCGGGTAATATAAAATTGGTTTATCAGTTCGCCAGCAATGCGGATAGCTATGCTCGTATTTTTCAACTTTAAATGCCTTATTTTCTTCTTTAAGTTTAATAGAAATTAATACATCTGTAGACCGGTATGCAGAATCAGATTCATCATCATTTTTATAATTTTTAACATACATTCCAGTAAATTCATTGCTTCCTTCTATGAATTTACCTTGTTTGTCAACTAAAGTTAATGATCCGAAGGCATGTTGTTTTGCAACCCTAAAATCGTCTGATCCAAAACTTGGCGCAAGATGTACGATTCCTGTCCCATCTTCTGTTGTAACAAAATCTGCTGTTAAAATTTTAAAAGCATCCCCATCTATTTGCGATTTTGTATTGTTTTCAAAAGGCATTAATTGCTCGTAAGAAATACCTTCTAATTCACTTCCTGATACGGAATGCAACACTACAAATGGTATTTGCTTATCGCCAGGTTGATAGGATTCAATAAGTAAATCAGCATTCTTTTCTGGAAAATAGGTATTCATCCGATCAGCCGCAATTACCACTGTTACAGGCAAAAAAGTATAAGCATTAAACGTATTTACTACGAAATAATTTATTTTTTTTCCAACTGCTAATGCGGTATTCGAAGGTAAAGTCCAAGGTGTGGTAGTCCAGGCAAGTATATAAACATCCGAATTGGTGTGTTGAAAAAGCAATTCTGAAAATTGGTTTCTAATAACTTTAAACTGAGCAACCACCGTTGTATCTTTCACCATTTTATAGGTACCAGGTTGGTTTAGTTCATGCGAACTAAGTCCAGTTCCGGCAGCTGGTGAATAAGGTTGAATTGTATAACCTTTATAAAGCAAGCCTTTGTCATAAAAATTTTTAAGTATGCTCCAAAGACTTTCAATATATTCATTTTTATAAGTGATATATGGATTTTTAAGATCGACCCAATAGCCCATTTTTTCCGTCAAATCATTCCAAACGTCGGTATATTTCATCACCTCGGTTTTGCAGGCTTTGTTGTAATCGTCTACAGAAATTTTTGTTCCAATATCTTCTTTCGTAATTCCTAAGGCCTTTTCTACCGCTAATTCAATTGGCAATCCATGTGTATCCCAACCACCTTTACGATTCACTCTAAAACCTTTTAGTGTTTTATATCTGCAAAAAATATCCTTAATAGCTCTAGCCATAACATGGTGAATACCAGGTAAACCATTAGCGGAAGGTGGACCTTCATAAAAATTAAATGGATTTGATTCGGGTCTGCTATTAATGCTTTTTTGGAAAATATCATGGTTTTTCCACCTCTCAAGAAGTGAAACACCAATTTCCGGAAGATTTAATTGCTTATATTCTTTATATTTCACAACCTTGCTGTATGCTTAATTTTTACAAGGTGCAAAATTAGGATTTTAAACTGTAAAATGAGTGCCTACTCTGGCTTATTTTTGTTTTGTAAAATCATATTCTCATCATCCTCTTCATCAATTACAAGGAATGGCCTGGCATTTTTTTCCGATTCCGCAAGTTTAGCGATAGTAATAAGGAAGGTAATAGAATAAGATTTGAAACCAATGCCATTAATAAAGTAATAGATACTAAAATTCCTAAGGCAACGGTTCCGCCAAAGTTGGATGCGGCGAAAATTCCAAATCCGAAAAACAAAATTACTGCTGTATAAATCATACTAACCCCCGTTTCTCGCAGGGTTATTGAAATTGCTTCGGCAATGGAAATACTTCGATGGCGTAATTCCTGTTGGTATTTGGTTAAAAAATAAATTGTCTGATCGGAAGCAATGCCAAATGCTATGCTGAAAATTAAAATCGTTGATGGCTTTAAACTAATTCCAAAATATCCCATAATGCCTGCCGTAATTATTAAGGGAATAATGTTGGGAAGTAGAGATATGGCAATCATTTTAAATGTTCGGAAAAGAATGAACATTAAAATCGAAATCAGGAAAATAGCCAGAATCAAACTTTCTCTTAGATTTTTAATCAGGTAATTATTGCCATTTAAAAAAATAATACTTGAGCCTGTCAGGTTTACATCAAATTTTTCAGGATTAAATATCGAGTCGATTCTTGGTTCTAACTCCTTCACCAATTTGTTTAATTTTTTTGAACCCACATCAACCATTTGGAAACTAACCCTAGCTACTTGCTTATTGCTGTCTATGTAAGTGCGCAGTAAATTACTTGTGCCCATAGAATTGGCTGCATATGAAAAAACGAAGCTTTGATCGAAAGTAGATGGCAAGGCATAATTCTCAGGATTACCATTGTAATATGCCTGAGTTGAGAATTTAATGACTTCATTAATGGATAATGGTTTCGAAAATTCAGGATAGGAAGCAATCATGATCTGCAATTTTTCGAGTTTTTTAATCGTAGGCAGGTTAACAATTCCATTTTTTTTCTTCGAATCTATGCTGATATCAAATGGTAATGCACCTTTAAAATTAGTTTGGAAAAAAAGTAAATCGACATAAATAGGATCGTTTTTAGGTAAATCATCAACTACATATCCATTTACTTGAATTTTGTACATTCCGTACATAGAAATTAAAACAATAACCACTGTAACTGCATAAATTTTTTGACGAGAAGTGTGAACCAAAACATCTAAAAAATTAATAATTCTACCAATCGAAACGTTTTCCAAATGCTTGGTTTGCTTTACAGAAGGGCTAGGTAAATAGCTAAATATTATTGGAATTAATACTAAAGATGACACATAAGTTGCCATAATATTTATGGAAGTTACAATCCCAAATTCAGTTAAAACTTCGCTATTGGTAAAATAAAAAACTCCGAATCCAATTGCTGTGGTCACATTTGCAAGTAAAGTTGTAATACCTATGCGTTGTATTACCATCATAAGCGATCGGGTTTTATCGCCATGAATTCTAAATTCATTATGGTATTTATTCAACAATAAAATACTATTCGGAATACCAATTACTACTATTAAAGGTGGAATAAGCCCGGTAAGTAAAGTGATTTTATAATCGAGCAAAACAATGGTACCCAAGGACCAAATAACTCCAACTACTACAATAACTAATGGAACTAAAAACGCAGAAAAAGATCGGAAAAATAAAACCAAAATTACGCCGGTAATCCCTATGGCGAGGACCAGAAAAAGTTGAAATTCATCAGAAACTTTTTTTGAAATTACAGTTCGAATGTACGGCAATCCAGAATAATGAAGTTTTACTTGATGTTTCTGACTTAGTTTTTCAGCTATCTTATAAATTTTATTTACCTCCGATATTCTGTTTTTGGAATTTAAATTTTTACCGTCAAAAGTTATCGCCATCAACGTTGCGCCACTTTCTTTGTTGAAAATAAAACCGTTGTATAGTTCTAAAGAGTAGATTTTATTTTTCAACGAATCCATCTCAACCAAATTTTTGGGTTTAGATTCTATGACATTTCTCAATAAAAATTTACTATTCAGGGTATCTTTTTGAAGTTCAAATAACCTACTTACCGATATTACTTCTGTTATTCCTTTAAATGCTTTTATTTCTTTCCCTAAATCATACCAGTCATTATAAAACTCAAGTTGAAAATTTTTCGGATCATTCACTCCGATAACCATTACACTACCGTCTTCACCAAATTTTTCTTTAAACTTTAAATATGTTGCAAAGGCAGGATCGGAAACTGGTAAAACTTTACTTCCTGCATAAGAAAGCTCGGTGTCTTTTGCTTTGTAAAGCATAAAAACAGTTAAAACTCCAATTACAATCAGGAGGGTTAATCTATTTCGTAAGATAAATTTTGAGATCGCTACCCACATCGTATTCTTTGTAATATTAATTATCGTTCCAGTTTATAGATTGATTTAAATTAAGAATGAAAGCCATAAAACTACATTTTTTTAAATAAGCCCACTACGATTTTTTGGTATCATTGCAATATAAATGGCAAAACGTCAATTGCTTTTTTGAGTTTGTGATGATACTAATGATGAAAAAAAACAGTTTATGAATAAAGTAATTTTACGATGCTAAATAGATTTACCTGCTTATTATTTATTCTTTGTTTTTTAAGTTTACACACAGTTGCTCAACGACTTGGACAATGGCGTACTCATTTTTCTTACGGCAACACGCTTGATCTGGCTGAAACACCTGAGCGCATTTATGTGGCCTCAACAGGTGGTTTGTATTATGTAGAAAAAGCAGATAACAGTATTAATATTCTTAGTAAGATAGATGGGCTTTCGGATAACATTATCACAAAATTAGGGTACAGCACAGAAACTCAAACCTTAATTGTGGTTTATGATAATACCAATATTGACTTAATCAGAAATGAGGAAGTAATCAATATTCCGGATATTTTTTTAAAGCAAATACTGGGAAAGAAATACATAAACTCAGTTTTTTGCAACGGAAAATTTGCCTATTTGGCAACAGGATTCGCTATAATCGTTATAGACCTCGAAAAAATTGAAGTTAAAGACACCTATAATTTAGGTTTAAATGGGTTACCTCTTGAAATATTTCAAGTAACGACTAAAGGCAACGAGATATTTGCATGTACAGAAAACGGCATTTATCAATCAGAGCTGACCAACCCGTTTCTAACCAATGTAAATGAATGGACGAAGCATTCTGAGATACAAAATGTACCCACAGATGCTGCAAAAAATATTTTAACATTTGCTGGGAAAATCTATGGTTTATTTAACAAAAAGGTATTTCGATTTGAGAATAACACTTGGTCGCTTGCTCCATTCTTTGCAGATGGTGCTGAAATAATAAGAGCAGATAATAATACAATTTCGACCATTGCTGAGTACGGTGTATTTGTATATGACGATAAAGAAGCTAGTATTTTTAAAGTTCAAGATGAATTAGGAACTTTTAGGAATATTAGAACAGCACTAGTAATGAAAGACAGAAAGGTTTGGTTAGGAAATAAAATTACCGGATTATCTAGGTTCAATTATCCAGGTGTTGAAATGTTTACATTAAAAGGACCAGCGTTTATTGGAATTGGTGATATTGTTAGTAAAAATAAAAAATTAATTTTAGTTCCAGGAGGGAGAAATCTTATCTATTCACCCTTATTTAATCAAGAAGGATTTTCAATTTTTGATGGAGATAGCTGGACAAGTAATAGTAAATCTACTGATCCTTTATTAAATCTTTTTGATTTTAATGCTGTGGAGATTGACCCAACAAATCCAGAAATATTTTATGCCGGAACATTTGGAAATGGCTTGGTCAAATTTCAAGATAACAAGGTAACTCAAATATTCAATGCTAAAAATAGTAGTTTGAGAGGGCCAAAAACAGACACTCTTGATGCAAGAGTTAGCAGTATGGCAATTGATGCAAATCGGAATGTTTGGGTAAGTAATCATTTAGCTATTAAGCCAATAAGTGTAATCAGACCTAATGGAACATCAACCTCGTATTCAATTCCGCAAGTAAATTCAGATAGAGATGTTCGTGAAATTATTGTTGACGCATTTGACCAGAAATGGGTGGTAAATAAACAATCGGGTGTGGTAGTATTTGACGAAAAGAAAAAAAATAATAATGGAAATATTTTATCAAAGCAATTATCAGTTAACGATGGATTAATTGAATCATCTAATGAGGTTTTATGTTTGGTAAGCGATTTAGATGGAGCCGTTTGGGTTGGCACTACAAAAGGGTTGGTAGTTTATTATGATCCAGGAAGTATTTTAACAGGTGGACAAACACTGGGGCAACAAATAAAAATAGTTCAAAATGGTTTTGTACAATTCCTACTTGGTACGGAAATTATAACCTCTATGGCAATAGATGGCGCCAATAGAAAATGGATAGGAACTTTTAATGGAGTTTGGCTATTTTCACCAGATGGAACAGAAGTAATCCATAATTTTACAAAAGAAAATAGCCCACTACCCGGAAATGAAATAAAGTATATTACAGTTGATGGAGCAAGCGGCGAAGTTTTTTTTGGTACTGATGCTGGTTTAATTTCCTATAAAAGTACTGCAACCGAAGGAGGGTTAGAAAACAAATCGGTGTTGGTCTACCCAAATCCTGTTCGCGAATCATTTGCAGGCGACATAGCCATAAGTGGTTTAGTAAAAGATGCAAATATTAAAATAACCGATGTTTCAGGAAATTTAGTTTATCAAACTATAGCTTTAGGCGGGCAAGCTATTTGGAACGGTAAAGATTTTAATAATAAAAAAGTAAGTACTGGGGTTTATATGGTTTTCGCTACAGATAATGATGGCTTACAAACCATAGTTTCTAAAATTCTGTTTATTAATTAAATTTTGTTAAGTAAAACAAAAGGAATTGTATTAAAAGTAACTAATTATGCAGAAAGCAGCATTATTTCTCAAATTTTTACTGAACAATTTGGACTTCAATCATACATCGTAAATAGTGTACGTGGTAAAAAACCCAAGCAAAATCCTTCTTTATTTCAACCTCTAAATCAATTAGTGATGGTTGTTTATCATCAACCAAATGGAGGTATACAGCGAATTTCCGAAATTAAAAACGATCCTCCATATCAATCTATTCCGTATCAAATTAATAAAAGCTCTGTTGCACTTTTTTTAAATGAAATTTTATATAAAACATTGAGACATCAACAAGCTGATGAGAAAATCTTCAATTTTATAATAAATTCATTAGAAGTGTTTGATCATACAGAAAGTTCCACTAAACATTTTCACTTACATTTTTTAAGTCAACTTACTCGTTATTTAGGCTTTTTTCCAGAAGGAAACCAAAGTATGGAAACTCCTTATTTCGATTTAAAAAGCGGCTGCTATGTTTCTACTATTCTTGAATTGCAATTAGTGATGGATATGAAAGAGGCTGCGCTTTTATATCATTATACTAAACAACCGTTAACAAATCCAAACCACGAAGCTATTCAACAGGCATCTAAACAATTACGAAAAGATTTTTTACACAAACTTGTATTATTTTACCAGCTACATACCGACGATTTCGGAACAGTAAATTCCTTAGAAGTATTAGAGGCTGTTTTTGGAGATTAAATAAAACTTACTATTTGTGGTGAAAATAAATTTTATTTCTTTTTTTTTAATTGGCTTACAGGTTTTACAAAAATCAGCTAATGCAACAATATCTTTCTTTACTTGCTGATTTAGCTCTCTAAGTTTTTCAGTATCCCTACCTAAATCCGTTTCATTAACAGATTCTGAATATGCCATGCTATAAGAATTCTAAATTTTTGTAAATAATGGTTGATAAAAACTAACATTTGAAAAAGCTGTTTTACCATCATATAATTCTTTCTTAAATTTTCTAGCATATAACTCCCGAAGATCAAATTGATACTGAGCAAAACTTAACAGATTTAAAGCCATAGCAGTATTAGGAGCTATTATTGATGACGATTCTCGCTTAAAAGAATTACTAACTTTTGAATTAAAGTTTTTAGTAAACATAAATTCCGCATTAGACATATAAAACGCAAATTCCATACTTGTTCCGCTAATTATGCTATTAACATTTGTTTCTCCGATCTGGCTAGAAGATAATTGAAAATCAGAAAGTTATATTTGATAAACCCCATCCCAGTCTATTGCATTTTGTGCTTTAATCGTAATGGATTGAACGATAAATAATAACACGATTAATTTTTTCATGGGTAAAAATAATTAAATTATAATTCCTCGAAAACTTATCGATCATATTTAAACTAAATCTGAAAAATAGTATTGATTCTAATAAGTTCAAAAATCGATATATTCTTTCGTAAATTGCCAAATAGTAAAATCTAAATATCATGGCATTTCCATATCAGATTACCAGTTTAGAGCAATATCATGAAGAATATGCCAAAAGCGTTGAGAATCCAGAAGTATTTTGGGCATCTATTGCTGAAAACTTTTTATGGAAGAAAAAATGGGATAAGGTATTAAATTGGAATTTCAACGAACCTAAAATTGAATGGTTCAAAGGAGGTAAATTAAATATTACAGAAAATTGCATCGATCGATATTTGCCGTTAATGGCCGATAAACCAGCTATTATCTGGGAACCAAATAATCCAGATGAGCGAGTAAGAACAGTAACTTACTCCCGATTACATAAAAGAGTTTGTCAGTTTGCACAGGTATTAAAAAATAATGGGGTTATAAAAGGTGATAGGGTTTGCATATACATGGGCATGATACCTGAGTTAGCTTATGCCATATTAGGTTGTGCAAGAATTGGCGCCATCCATAGCGTTATTTTTGGTGGCTTTAGTGCTCAAAGTATTTCAGATCGGTTAGAAGATGCTCAAGCAGAATTTATTATAACGTGTGATGGAGCATATCGCGGTGGAAAAGATATTCCATTAAAATCGGTAATTGATGATGCGTTAATTGGAAATAAATTAGTCAAAAGAGTAATTGTTTATACTCGTACACGAATTCCTGTTTCGATGATAAAAGGAAGAGATGTATGGTGGGAAGATGAAATGGAATATGCAGAATCGCAAGTAGAAAAGGATGGGATTGTATCTTTCCCTGCTGAACCGATGGATGCAGAAGATCCCTTATTTATTTTATATACTTCTGGCTCTACAGGCAAACCCAAAGGGGTTGTACATTCCGTTGCAGGTTATATGATTTGGACTAATTACACTTTTGTAAATGTATTTCAATACCAACCTGGCGAGGTACATTTTTGTACAGCTGACATTGGTTGGATTACCGGTCATAGTTATATTTTATATGGACCATTGAGCGCTGGTGCAACTTCTATATTATTTGAAGGAATACCAACTTGGCCAGATGCTGGCAGATTTTGGAGTATTGTTGAAAAACACAAAGTTAACTGCATTTATACTGCTCCAACTGCTATTCGTAGTCTCATGAGTTTTGGAACTGAACCTATTAAGGGAAAAGATTTGTCAAGCTTAAAAGTACTTGGAACTGTAGGCGAACCTATAAATGAAGAAGCTTGGCATTGGTACGATGAAAATATTGGTAAAAATAAATGCCCAATCGTCGATACATGGTTTCAAACTGAAACGGGTGGATGTTTAATTACTAACCTAGCAGGTGTAACTCCTTCTAAACCAGGTTGGGCTACCTTACCCTTGCCTGGAGTACAACTTGTACTAATTGATGAATCCGGCAAAGAAGTTTTTGAAAAAGATTCCAGCGGATTGTTGAATGGTAATTTATGTATTAAATTTCCATGGCCAGGTATTTTACGAACCACCTGGGGAGATCTTGACCGCTGCAGAACCAATTATTTTGCCACATACCCAGGCTTATACTTTACAGGCGATGGCGCACTAAAAGACTCAAATGGAAATTTCCGAATTACAGGCAGAGTTGACGATGTTTTAAACGTAAGTGGTCACCGAATTGGAACTGCAGAAGTTGAGAATGCCATAAATATGCACAGCGGAGTGGTAGAAAGTGCTGTGGTTGGTTATCCCCACGAGCTAAAAGGGCAAGGCATTTATGCCTATATCATTTATCAGGGAACGCATGGTGATGAAGCATTAACCCGTCAAGATATAAATCTTACTGTTTCTCGAATAATTGGTGCCATAGCCCGACCCGATAAAATTCAGTTTGTAAAAGGATTACCCAAAACCCGAAGTGGAAAAATAATGCGTAGAATTTTACGAAAAATTGCAGAAGGAGAAACTGAAAATTTAGGAGATATTAGCACTTTGCTAAATCCAGAAGTAGTGAATGAGATAATGGTTGGGAAGGTGTAGGGAGGATATTCATTCTAGATAAAATAATCAAAAAGTTAGTAATATTAATTATTTAACTTTTGAATTTATCATTGAAATATTTAACAACTTTTTCATGCGAAATAATTTCTTCATTTTCAATTTGTTTTAAACCCTGTTCTATTTTATCTCTTATAAGTAAAGTTTCAAAGAAATTCTCTAACTCAACCTCTTCAGAAAAATCATTAACTATTTACATTACTGTTTCTTTTTTCATAATACTAAGATAACTATTAATTAAGAAAATCAATACTATTAAATTTCTTAAGATTACTAATAATAAATTAGAAATTTATATACAATTTAAAGGTGGAACCTCTCCATGTTTCTTTAAATAAGATTCTATCAAATTCTTCTCTGTCTCTGTTGGATTTTCTGAAGAAAATAATTCAATGTGAAGATTTTCGTTAGGAAATTTAATGGCAATATTTGGATTTTACTTATACCGAATAACACAATCATCAGATGATACGATATATTCTAATGCAATTGATTTTTTCAAATTAATAACTCAATCAAGCAAAGGTGAAGCTTTTCCAATATATAATACTCCTTTATCATCTACATTTAAAAATCTTGAAATTGCAATTATTATTACCATTTCGAAAAAACAACAACCTTAATGCAATAATCGCTGGCAATGCCTGCACAAAAAATATTTTACGGCTGGCGGTAAGAGTACCAAAAACAACTGCAATAATTACGCAGCTTAAAAAAAAGATTGAGACGTTCTCTTTCCATTCTAAGTTTGTGATAAAAAACGTTCAGATTAAACCTGCTGCTAAAAAACCATTATACAAACCTTGATTGGCTGCCATCGTTTTTGTTGGCTTAAATAATTCGTTTGGCATTGCACCTTTAAAAGTTCGTTTGCCAGCAGTTTCCCAAGCAAACATTTCCATCCATAAAATATACAAATGCTCTATTGCAATCAGAGCAATAAAAATTTTTGCAAGTAGCTCCATTTTTTCGACTTTAGAATTCTAAGATAAAGTTTTGAAATAAATAAATGCTAAAGAACTTACCGCCTTTATTTACCAATGGTATCAAAACTTTATAACAACCAAAATCCAAATAACAGAGAATTTACCTCACATATTATATTACCATCTTGAAAAAAATACAATATAGACACATGTTTAAACATTAAATTTTTCTAGACTTATTTTTACAAACCTTTTCATATTCTATCAAAAACAGTGATTATATAAAAAATACAATTAAATGTTTAAACACTAGTTTAAGGGTGAAACTATTTGAATAACTTTTTTCAGTTTATAAAAAATAAACTTGGGCCTAAAAAATTACCAACAATTTTATTTAATTGATTATGAGATATATATAAAATAAAATTAGTTGCATAATTCAACTTTACAAAATAAATTTCTTAAAACATCCAATGCTATAAAGATGTTTTTAAAAAAAAATATATTTTTTTTTAGATACAAATCGCTATTTGAAGATGTAATTTTACTATGTAGTGATACTCGTAATAGTGTATGTTAATTTATTATTCAAAAAAAAAATTTAAACATTTTAAACTTAAACATTATGAATCTAAAGTACATTAGACATTTCAATGTCTCAACCTGGAGTATTCCAGTATTATCAATTGTTATCTTATTTATTTCTTCGTTTGCAAGTGCACAATGGCGACAAGCTGCCAGTCCCAATTTAGCTTCCGGTACAAGCGCAACTATTGACATTGTGAGGACAGGTAAAGTTTTAGTTGGGCGAACTCCACTGGTTGCTGGTTCTCCATTCACAACAGAAGCGAGAATTGAAGCATTTAATGGTTCATTAGCTCAAGTACAAGTAGGGAGTTTTGGTAATTTTGCACCGGGCAATACATGGGGAGCAATAGGCCAAGCAGGAACCATAAATTTTCCAATAAATGCAGCTTATGGTTTAGCTATGGTAAAGAATGATCGCTTAGGTTTCTACAATTTGGTAGATGGTGCTCGATCAAATGGAATTAGTACGAAAGATATGGTGGCCGGTTTTGGTACGAGTGCTGCTTCCATAGATTTTAATCAACGATTTTCGATTCGATATTTTGTTGGTCTTCCAAGCCCAGGTGGCGTAGCTCCAACGGTTACGAACACTATATTTTCTGCCAATCCAAATGGAAGTGTTGGAATAAATACAGAGGAGCCAGCTTCTACTTTATTTGTTGACGCTACAGCAGCAGTTAGTTCTTCCCCTTTCAAAAGTATGTTTATTTTAAATAATGGCTCATTAAGTAGTTTTACTAATTCAACTTTTTCAGCTTTAGGGCAAGAAGGCAATAGCACGATAAATGCTCCAATCCATGGAATGAGAACACAAGTTGGGCCAAAAATAGCATTAAATGTAAGTGTAAATGCAACGGATACCGTTCGACAAGAGGCTGAAATAACCTGGCAGGATTTAGATTTTCTTTCTCCAGCAACCAATGCTTCAACTAATCAAGATCGATTGAGTTTTTATTTTAGGAGTGGTACAAATAATCCGTTAGATCGAAAACAGGCTATGACTATATTACCGCTTCCCGTAGTAGGAATAGATGTAAAAAATCCTACAGTTGTTGCAGTTAACAATTCATCCATACTTTTTTTTGGAAATAAAAAGAGAATGAGATTTGATGTTCCAACTGGTCCAATGCGCTCACAGGGATTTTACCGATTAGAAACAGATAATTTAAAATCTCAAGTACAAGATATTCCTAGTGCATTACCAAGAATATTGGGATTATTAGGTAGAACTTATTTATGGGCTGGCTATAATAACGATCAAAAATCTCCAACCTATGGTTTAGACGAACAATCAGTGTTTACTGAATTACCAGATGCTCATTTTCAGCATGAAGATGGCCAGGTAAGCATAGATTACGATGCAGTTTTAGCGGCAGTAGTGGAAGCCATAAAAGAAATGAACGGTGTATTTACCAGACAAGCAGAAATTGCTAACGAAGCAATTACTGAACAATCTGTTGTTATTAAAACTCAAAAAGAATTGATACAATCTCAACAAGATGCAATTGAAATTTTAGTTGAAAAAGTAAATTCTATGGCTGTAATTATGGGTGAGAATCAAATTAGTTTAAATTCTACATCAAAAGGAGTTTTAGATTTACCAATAAAAAACAGCGTTTTATCTCTTAGTAATGATCCTAATCCATCTAATGGAAATACAGCTATTAACTATGATTTAAACACAAATGAACCAGCAAATCTTATTATCACAGATCAAAAAGGTAAACTGGTAAAATCCTTTACCAATATTGCTAATGGAAAAAATTCAATTGTTTTAAATCAAGTTGAACTCAACGCTGGTATTTACAATTATTCAATAGTTGTAAATGGTCGTGTTGAAGGAAGCAAGAAAATGGTTATTATAAAATAGAACTATTTTTTCATTTAAATCAAACGAGAACACTACAAATAAAAGAGAAACCAATTAGACTTAAACTAATTGGTTTCTCTTTTTTATTATTCAGAGTTTTGCATTCAAAACCAAGGGTATGTTTTAATCAAAATTAACTTATTTACTCTTTTTTAATTCCTTTTCATTTATAACATGACTCCATTTTAATTCTCCATTTTTATCTTTTGTTTCAATCGTTAAATTTCGATCAGATTTTGAACCACTAACTTTAATTAATCCAAAATTTTGCTCCATCGTTAAAGTACCTTTTACTCTATCTGGATTATTGAATTCAGGATGGTCTGGTTTTAAATTGGTAACACCTGAGGTAAGTGGAGAACACGTAAATTCATAAATAGGATATGTTGTTATTTGAGTGTGCTTTTGCAATTGAGTATAATGTCTATCACCAGATAAAAGTACCACTCCCGAAATTCCTGAATTCTTTATAAAAGAGGTAAATTCCTGATATTCCGAAGGAAAAAAAGTCAAGCCTTCGTATTTATTTAGCTTATCTAAAAACTGATTTCCATTTACAATAATTTTAAATGTTGCTCTAGATGTAATCAATTGATCTTTTAACCATTCCATTTGTTCTTTTCCCCACATTACTTTCTCTGCATTTGGTTTTCCATTTACTGAGTCTGGCATTCGATTCGGTGCTCTGAAATATCTATCGTCCAACAAAAAAATATCTACATCCGAAAAACTTACTTTAGAATAAATTCCCTGCTCATTTTTACCGACCGTTTTATTTGCCCAATACATTTTAAATAGTTCTCTACTTTCTTGCTTAAATTCAAAACCTCTGTCAGCGTCATTTGGCCCATAATCATGATCGTCCCATATTGCATAATTTGCCTGAGTTGTTAATAATTCCTGCATTTCAGGAACTGCTCTGTCATGTTTTTGTCGATACGCTAAACCTGAAACGCTGCTAAAATCAGGCTCTCGATAATAAAAATTATCGCCACCCCAAATCATAAAATCTGCTTTTGATTTAGCCATTGATTTAAATATAGAAGGATCTGAACCATATCCTTTTCCGGGTCTGTCGAACAAACTATCATTAAAATAAGCGCAAGAACCTATCATAAATGAAAAATCGGGAGGATTTGGCTGACGAAATTCCCAAAGAAACCTGGTTTTAAAAGTTAGTGGATAATTAAACGTAACTAATTTTTTATCTGCCTTAATAACATAAATGTATTTCGTTCCTATTTCCAATTCTTTTAAAACGAATTTCACTGGCTTGGGATTTATTTTATCAATTGTAATTTTCTGGGCTTTCTTTTTATCTGGTTTTAATTCCGGAAAATACGTTATCTCAAGCGTTTGAACTCCCAATGCAGGTTCTACCCAAATCGCAACTTCTCGATGCTCAACATAGCCAAGCATAGGTCCCGAGATTAAATATTTTTGTTGAGAATAGGCAGTGAATCCATAAATATTAAGCAGAAATAGTATAATCACGATTTTTTTCATTTTTTACTTTTTTGTAAATTAAAGGAAACTGTTTAAGATCTAATGTTAAGAAATAGTTAATTTTTGAAATGGTAAACCTTTGTGCACCTTCTTTTTCTTTAAGTTTTATTGGTTCATAATTTTTGTGATTCAACCCCTTAAGAAAATCATACAACATAATACTTTGCTTGCTTTGCGATGCTGAGGCACGAAGCATCTTTGTTCTTGCTGTTTTCAATTGTATTTGAAGAGATTCTTCGTGCCTCAGAATTAACAAATGGAAGTTTTTTGCATAAATAGGAACATTATCTATGAAAAGCATTTAAAACTTTGTGCACCTTCTTTTTCTTTTAGTCTTATTGGTTCAAAATTTTTCTTAAAAACTTTGTGCACCTTCTTTTTCTTTGTGTCTTTGTGTTTCAATACTTTTCTTGAATCTTTGTGGTTCAAAACTTAACTTAAAAGTTCAATCTGTCACGATTTTTGATAATCAAAAAATAAAAATGAATATGAAAAAATTAATTACTCCTATTCTCAGCGTACTCTCTTTTATACTTTTCAGCTGTCAAGCAAACTCGCAAACGCTTGTAACACGAGTAGTAGCTCAAAATTTTGAACATCCATGGGAAATTATCTGGGGTCCAGACAATCAATTATGGATGACTGAGCGAGTTGGAAAAATAACCCGAGTTGATCCAGTAACTGGAATAAAAACACCCTTATTAACTATTGCTCAAGTGATTACTGGTGGCGAACGAGGTCTATTAGGAATGGCTTTACATCCAAATTTCACTACTGTACCGCAGCTATTTGTTGCTTTTACCTATTTAGATGGGAATGATGATAAGGTAAAAGTTGTTCGTTACGATTATGCGAATAACGCTTTAACCAATCCATTTACGATAATTGAAAATATTGAAGGAAATACAACACATGATGGTTGCCGATTATTTATCGATGCAAATCTGAAACTATTTATTACAACCGGAGATGCTCAAAATCTTAGCGCACCTCAAAATTTGGCTAACTTAAATGGAAAAGTACTTCGGCTTAATCTGGATGGAAGTATACCATCAGATAATCCAAACCCAAATTCGAAAGTATGGAGTTCTGGACATCGAAATTCACAAGGTTTTGTAATTGCAAATGGTAAAATTTATGCTTCAGAACATGGCCCAGATCAGGATGATGAGATTAATATAATTACTGCTGGAGGAAATTATGGCTGGCCAAATATTAAAGGAGTGTGTAACGAAGCTTCTGAGACTGTTTTTTGTGCAGATTCAAACGTTATTGTACCAATTGCTGATTGGACACCAACTATTGCAACCGCAGGATTAGATTATTATAACAATGCTGCCATTCCAGAATGGAATAATTCTTTGTTATTGACTACATTAAAAGATGAATCGTTAAGAATTTTAACATTGAATCAAGCGGGAACCGCCGTTACCAACCAAGCAACCAAATTTAAAAGCCAATTTGGTAGAATAAGAGATTTATGTATTTCGCCAGCCGGAAAAGTTTATATAGTTACCACAAACGGTACAAGTTTTCAAGGTGGAATAGGAGATCGAATAATAGAAATAGGCAATTCCACTTCTGGAATTGCAACAACAAAAACCAGTTTTTTTTCAGTATTTCCAAACCCAATAGCGAATTCAAAAGAAGCCATTTTAAATTTTGCTAAAACAGGAAATTACTTCTTAAACTTAACAGATTTAAATGGCAAATCAATTTTAAAACAAACAATAGCAGTTATTGCTGATTTACCTTTTTCTTTATCTCTACCTCAAATTTCAAAAGGAATTTATTTCTTAGGAATTAATGGAACGGAAGGTTCAGAAAACGTTAAATTAATAATAGATTAAAAGAAAATAATTTTTAGAAAAAGTCCTCCTAATAAAATTGCGGAGGACTTTTTTATTTTTATACGATGGAAAAAGGTTCAGCCTTACTTAAAAATTGGTACAAACAAAAAGGTTGGAAAGAATTTGAATTTCAAAATCAAGTAAAGGATGCTTATTTAGCTAACAAAAATGGTTTATTAAATGCACCAACAGGATCTGGAAAAACATACGCTTTATTTCTTCCGGTGTTGTTAGAGTATATTATTGCCAATCCCGATTATTCCAAATCAAAGAAAAATGGATTACAATTAATTTGGATTACTCCACTTCGAGCGCTTACCCAGGATATTAGAAAAGCAATGGAAAACGCTTGTTCTGAAATGGGAATTGCTTGGAAAATATCAGTAAGATCTGGTGATACAAGTACAAAAGAACGCAACGAACAGAAAAAACAAATGCCAGAAGTGTTACTTACCACTCCAGAAAGTATTCAAATAATGCTTGCACAAAAAGATTATGCTTCTCTTTTCGGAAATTTAAAATGTATTGTTATTGATGAATGGCATGAAATATTAGGAACAAAGCGAGCCGTTCAATTAGAATTAAGTCTTTCCAGAATAAGAGCTATACATTCAACCTTTAAAACCTGGGCCATATCAGCCACCATCGGAAATCTGGAAGAAGCTGCAGAAGTGTTATTAGGTTCGGAAGTAAACAATGGAAATTACCAGCTTATAAAAGCTGACATTAAAAAGAAAACAATTATTAAATCCATAATTCCGGATGAAATAGAAAAATTTTCTTGGGCTGGCCACTTAGGCATAAAACTACTTCCGCAAGTAATGCCCATAATTGAAAAAAGTGGAACTACCTTACTTTTTACCAATACCAGATCGCAAACAGAAATCTGGTACCAGGCAATTTTAGCTAACTATCCAGAGTATGCCGGAATAATGGCGATGCATCATGGTTCAATTGATGGTGAACTAAGAACCTGGGTTGAAAATGCCTTGCACGAAGGAATTTTAAAAGTGGTTGTTTGTACTTCTTCTTTGGATTTGGGTGTCGATTTTCGTCCGGTTGATACGGTAATTCAAGTTGGAAGCCCAAAAGGAATATCACGCTTTATGCAACGAGCTGGCAGAAGTGGGCACAGTCCTGGAGCTACCAGCACTATTTATTTTGTTCCAACTCATTCCTTAGAATTAACTGAAGGAGCCGCGCTAAAACAAGCCATGGCCGATGAAGTGTATGAAAGTCGCGACCCGATCGTTTTGGCAATGGATGTGTTAACGCAGTATTTGGTTACGCTGGCCGTTTCAGATGGTTTTTATCCCGAGCAACTATTTAAGGAAGTAAAAAAAACCCATGCTTATTCAGATTTAGAACGATCGGAATTTCAAGAAATATTATCTTTTATTACCGTTGGCGGAAATACATTATCACAATATGATGAATATTTAAAAGTGGATATTGAACCCAATGGCTTATATAAAGTAAACTCGCGAAGAGTGGCAATGCGACATCGACTATCGATGGGAACCATTGTAAGTGAGCTTAGTATGAGTGTTCAATTTGTTTCGGGTGGTAGAATTGGGACTATTGAAGAAGGATTTATTGCTAAATTAAAGCCCGGAAATGTTTTTTGGTTTGCTGGAAGAAGTCTAGAATATATAAAATCAAAAGGAATGGTTGCTTATGTAAGAAAGTCAACCAAAAAAACGGGAATGATACCCAGTTGGGCTGGAGGCAGAATGCCTTTATCCTCTCAATTATCAAAAGTATTGCGCCAAAAAATAAGTGAAGCCGCTGATGGAATATTTAAAGATGAAGAATTAATTGCATTAAAACCATTGTTGGATTTGCAAAATAGTTTATCAAAACTGCCTTGCGATGATGAATTATTAATCGAATATTTTATTTCAAAAGAAGGAACGCATATTTTGGTTTATCCATTCGAAGGCAGATTGGTTCATGAAGGGATGGCTTCATTGCTTTCATATCGCCTGGCAAAACAAAAACCGATGTCGTTTTCATTAGCCATGAATGATTATGGTTTTGAAATGTTAACCGATGCAGAAGTTCCAATAGAATTTTTGAATAAAACGCTTTTTAGCCTAGACAATTTATTGGATGATATTCTACATAGTTTAAATGCGAATGAATTAGCCCGAAGAAAATTTAGAGATATCGCCAATATTGCCGGATTAATTTTTACTGGATTTCCGGGTAAGAATATAAGTAACAAACACTTGCAAGCGTCTTCATCATTGCTTTTTGATGTGTTTGAAGAATATGAACCTAATAATTTATTGGTTAAACAAGCATATACGGAAGCATTAACGGTTCAATTAGAAGAATACCGAATGCGTGAAGCACTACGTAGAATTTCGGAGCAAAAAATAGTAGTAAAAGTAATTGAGCGACCGACACCTTTTGCATTTCCAATTATGGTTGATAGTCTAAACCGTGAAAAACTAACAACAGAGAGTTTAGAAGATCGAATAAAAAAAATGCAGATTCGGTATGATAAAGCGTAAATTATATGCAGAATATAATTTAATTTTAGTTTATTAACTTTATCACAGTATAATTACCATAACTTCTGCTATATGGTTTACAATAGATTCATAAATTTTTCCCGCGATACTAATAGGATCAAACTTTTATAACTATAAATTCAAGCTGCGGAAAAATCTTACCTCAATTAATGCAATGCCAGCGGAGTTCAATATTATGTTCCAATTCTTTTTTTTCTACAAAATGCTCTTTAGCTAATATAATTTTATACAGAAAATACCTCCAAAAAATACTTACTACGCCACTTTTTATTTGGATTATAGTTGAAAAGTCTTGTACCCATTATTCGTACAAATCACTTATTTTCAGTTGATAGTACTTACTCTTAACAATTTCTTAACATAAAAATAATTTGGAATTGTAAAATTTGTACCATACCTTCAATTCTTAAACCAATAAAACATGAAAAATTTTACACAGATTAAAAAAACTGGCATTTTGCAAATTTGTATTTGTGCCATTATGTCATGGGGGGGGGG
>ENA-OFCE01000140-OFCE01000140.1-metagenomes-genome-assembly--contig:-NODE-140-length-53948-cov-7.390181_pt1 | contig 53948 bp, 43 predicted proteins | sample MGYA00153388_OFCE01 | MGnify analysis MGYA00153388 | reverse complement strand
CTTGAGCTGAATTATACATACAAAGAAATTGGTCAGAATATCAAGCTATCGGATGTAGCAATCCTCTATTTGATGAATAACTTAGTAACTTAGGTGCCTGGCATGGCACCTGGCGCCCTTGGCACTCTCAGAGGGGATTCATAGAAAAACGAACGAAGTAACCTCCGTTCGTTTTTCTATTTTAAAATTAAAGCTTGTTTAGAACCTTTAACAGTCTTGCCAATAATGCAGCGGCTTCATCTTTTCTGGCGCGTGACTCTGGATTGAATGTATTTGCATCGACACCCATTACAATGCCAACGTTATAAGCCGCTTTTATACTGGTAGCCGACGCAGGATCAAGATTGTCGATATCGCCAAACTGTCCTGAATAGGAGAGAGCTTCACTGGATAATTTATTGCCGGATACATAGGCATATGCTTTCATAACCATCACTGTCATTTGTTCACGGGTGATGGAAACATCTGCACCGGATAGGATGGAACTATCGTAAATACCTAATTTGATGGCAATATCCTGTTGTGTTTGTGCGTTCCAATCGCCATTTTCCTCCCCGATGTTCAACGCCTGGAGAAGATATCCGGCTAACTGTCTGCTGGTAACACCGCTCTCCGGTAGAAAATCACCGACATTTAAGCGGATGTTTTCTGCCTGATCTGCATCAGTGGAGTTTTCAATTGACACTGAACCATACACATCAAACATTACCGACCTTGATGCCATAATCTGAATCGAAGTGTAAGCCCAATCGTTTGAGGAAACATCACTGAAGTTTACCTGGAAATCAAGAACAGCAAAGGTTCCACTTTCAGTAATATCAACAACATAGTTCGTTCCGTCGAAAACCGAGTTGCAGAAGTGCAGCCTGCCAAGGTTGACCCGGTAGACATTCCGCGTTCCTATAATCAGAGGTTTGGAAATATTTTCATTCACTGGCAAATGGAATTTGATTTTACTTTTTAGCTTTGTAACCTCAATGGAATTTCCATTGGGAGCACTGGCAGTTATCTTCAGATTAAAGAACTTGCTGGCAAATTTGAATTTACCCTTCAGTGGGGCGGAAACTTCCTCCACACGGATATGGATTTTAATGTCATTTGCAGATGTTACTTTCAAATCTGCAGCCAATTTGTCAATATCCAGCGCAGCAGAAGGAATTTCACACTTCACATTGCCATAGTCAAGAATCAATGAAGTAGAATTGGTCTGCATAAACCTGATAAGATCACCCGTGGCTTCAAAGGCTTGTGAAGCCGTCCCGTCACCAACCTTCAGACTGATAGCTCCATCTTTCTGGACAGAATTTATAATCTTCCTGAGCTCGTCGACAGGAAGAGTACTGACTTTGGTACTTCCCAACCAGAAGATCATCATCTGTCTCAGCTCAACATAGTGCATAAGAGTACCATATGATGTATTATCACTATCACCACTGCTGTGACTGGAATCAGACGATTTAGGAATGACAGTTAAGTTGTAGTTGTTGGTTTTTGACAAAGTTCCATTGGTTGCCCCCACTGCGAAAGTATATGTACCCAGGTTTGTAGGAGTACCGTAAACTTCCATATAAACTGAATTGACAACTGTTGCAGTGCTATCGATACCAATCCTGTAATCCAGGCCTTCCGGCAGAGCCGGTTTGTAAACACTCCACGTTACAGATTTGTCCAGATTGGTTGTGAATTTTACACTATAGGGCTGGCCCTTTATGGCCACAAGAGCAGCGCTGGGATTTATGGCAGGGCTTACGGAATATTCATGCACAAGCGGCTTATATGTATTATCATAAACTGCCTGAGCAACGGTTTTGTAAGTACCTGCAAAATAATCCTTTGTCAAATCACGTTCATATTGGTATATTTTCGTAAATATACCGGTATTCGGATCTTGATTCATAACTTCATCGTAGCTTACACCGACAGGTGTGAAAGGTACACCGTCCTTATAGACGGAATAAGTTACAGAAGTTTGCCCTAATTTCGCCGGGTCATCCGAAACAAATATAAAGTTCTGTATCAATTTGTTCCCATTTACATAACACTCTGCCAGTACAGGCATCATCTGGGTAAGAAGCAGTAGAACAACCAAAATGTTAGCTACCAAGATCTTGTACGATTTCTTCATTGTTTTCACCTCCTTAAAAATTTTGTATGAATTCAGAATAAATGGTCATGACCAATTATCCATGATCAAGACCATCAAAGTTATCGGCAAATTCTGTCGGATAAACAATAAAATACTCGCAAAATAGGAATCGATAGGTATAATAATATAGAGAAGCCAGGCTATAGACCTAGTGCTCTGAATAGAATTTGTAACAGATTTAGGAATCACACATTGTAATCTTAGGAATGTTTTCAGAGGATAGGGAAGTAGCAATAAAGAAGTTTGTTGAATTCAATGAATTTGAATGTGAATTGGAATGCCTTGATGATAATAGAAAAGAAAGACTGCCAGATGAAGAAGCAAAAGTAGAAATCGTAAAAATTATTTCCTTGCAGGATATTGCAATAATTAAAAGCATGCCGAAAGCCCAACGTGATGCATTGATCTTGAAAATAAAGTCTATTGAAGGGATTTCACAGCGCCTTCTCCGCTAACAAAGTACATGTAGAATCCACGATTCATGTTGATAAATGTGTACAGCATATCCATTTTATTCAGTGTCTCTTTTCTCATTGCTGTTATTGAGCTGATACGAAAAAACAAACTGCAGGAACGCTACTCTCTCCTTTGGATTTTCATGAGCGTTATACTGCTTATATTCTCCAGCACACCCATCTTCATCAATACGTTTGCAAAATGGTTGGACATGAAAAATCCGTCCTCGCTGCTATTTTTGTTCGGTCTGGTATACCTTCTGATTCATTACAATCGTAATTTCGAAGCAATCGGAAAAAATAACGCGTCTCACCCAGGAACTGGCTTTACTTCGACAGGAGTTGGACAAGCGTAAGGAATGAAATGTTCCCAAACAATTCAGCAGGGTTGGAATACCCAAACCCTGCTGAATATATAGATACCTAAGCTATCTTAACCAGTTTTCCCGTTTTGTTGATTTCATACTTCTTCAAAAATTCCAGTACCAGGTGGTTAAACTCTGTCGGCTTCTGGAAAATGGTTATATGCCCTGCATCCTTGATTACTGCCAGTTCACAGTTCTCGTATTTCTCCTTTAACAGCACTGCATCCTCGTAGAAGGAAAAATCCTTTTCACCCGCAATTATCAAGGCAGGTACCTTGGATTTAGTGAGAAAATCATAATGGTTCCCCTCCATTACCAGTTTCCACCATTTGAAGAATTCATTCTCCTTCATCTTTATTGTTTCCTGTAAGAAAAACTTCCTTGATTTCTCATGGATTTTTCCCGGCAGCATCAAGTGAGCCATGAGTTTCATATATGTATTCTTTGAAAAGAACTTTAAAAATACTTTATCGCTTACACCGTTAAATATGGCGGCCGTTCTGCTAAACTTGGTTACAGGGCTTGCATAAACAGTGGATATAACCCTCTCCGGAAACAGTTCGCAAAAATACTGTTGGACGATCGTTCCTAGTGACAGGCCTAAAATATGAGCTTTTTCTATTCCCAGCTTGTCCATTAAGAGCCGAATATGATTTGCCGCTATTTCACCACTATACCTTTCAACATTTGATGGAGTCGAACCCCCGTGGCCTGCCATTTCCACATTTAGCACCCTGTAGTTTGCCGTAAAATCCGGAAGTTGGTGTTTCCAACACCTTGTAGTTCCCCCCAATCCGTGAAGGAGTATCAACCAGTCTGCTTTTTCATTACCCGAGATTTCATAGTTCATTTCAAAATCCATAATCGCTGTTTTCATACATACAACCCCTTTCAATGTTGATATTATAAAAAAACACGTCTTTGTGCAGGTCTGGTACAATCGAGCAAAACTTTCGGATGTCTTTTAGAATATTCCATTATAAGTAAATTATAGCAAATAAATGGAAAATAATCAATGATTCTTGAGTCTCAAAATGAAAAATAATTAAGGTGTTTCCTGTATAGGCCTTATGACTCATATTTATATTAATTATTTACTATTTTTACATAATTAGATAAAATTATGGTAGTGTTTCTATAAATATGTTGCTGATTTATAAAACAGTTATTTGACAAAAAGCAGCGTGATAATTACAAATGGTTTAAGGAGGTCAAAAATGAACAGTTTGGGTGTTAAGGATTTATTCAGCAAAAACTTAACCGATTATCAGGAGGAAATTAATTCGTTTGTACTAAAAGTTTGTACTTCAGGCGGGATTATGGGGATTTTATTTTTTGTCGGCTTGAAGATAACCAATGTATTAGAACGGTTAACCTGGAACAATGTTATTAACTTTTCCGCTTTCAGTATTGCAAATCTACTCATTCCGGCAATCGTATACCTTCTCTTCCATAAAACAATGAACAAAACACTTTTTGTAAAATTGTTCAAGTATACCCTTATCTTTTGTGCAACCGTGAACTATTACGTTCTTGTAACCAACATCCCCTACAGGGAGATGTGGGGTTCCATCTTTCTTGTGTTTTTTCTTAGCTCCTTCTACTTGGAAGTAGGTACTGCCGTATATTGCATTGTACTGACCTTCCTGGTTTGTGTCCTCTCCTTTTTTACCAGTAACTATTTCCATCCCCAAAGCGATGTCTTCAGCGAATTTCTGGTGCGGGGGATGGGATTAAGCTTTGGAGCCACATGTGCTGTCATCACGGCATTTCTATCCAAAAAGCTGCTGATGCGGTCTACCACCAGCGAGTTCCACTCTCATCAATCGTTTAAGGAATTGGAACTGGTGATCAATCAAGCGAGAGCAACTTCACAGATGCTTTCGCAAGCAAGCTCTCAAATTGCAGCCCTCGCAGAACAACAAAATACGGCTTCCGAGATAACGTCGAAAAATTCGATGGAAGTGTCCGATGGCGCCGTTGAAACAGCAAACAGTGTCAAAGAAGGTTCAGTCTTGTTGGACCGGTTGTCAGGCAATATTCACTCCGTACAAAATAAAATCAATGTTCTTGTACAGGTTTCCAAAGATCTGCAAAAATCAGCCCTGGAAAGCAGAGATTCTATTTTTGAAGCAACAAAACAAGTAGTAGGTGTAAAAGAAAGTGTAGCAGCAACCTCGCAGAGTACCCGGGAATTAGACTTCAAAGCCAAGGAAATCAGTAGTGTGGTAGAATTTATCAGACAAATCGCCGATCAGACCAATCTCCTTGCACTAAATGCTTCTATCGAAGCTGCAAGAGCTGGAGAGCACGGAAAAGGTTTTTCCGTAGTGGCTGAGGAAATCAGAAAGCTCGCTGAACAAAGCCATAAATCATTGACGGCCATTACCAGCACCATAACCGAAATCCTGCAATACAGTGAGCACGTAGAGAAATTGATGGGCAGCAGTGTCTCGATGGTGGAAGATGGCGCTGCCATCATACAGCAGTCCATGTCCACTTATCAAAACATCAACGAACATCTCCTGCTTGCCATCACTTCCCTTAATGAAGTAAAGCAGATGTCGGAGATACAGTTAGAAGAATCGCAAACTGCAAGTGATTTTATGCGGAAGGTAAGTTCCATTGCGGTGAAAACCTCTCAGAATATTGAACATATGGCCAGTTCAACCCAGGAAAGCTTTGCCGCCAGCGAAGAACTGCTCAAAGCAGCTCAATCCCTGGAAGATATGGCCAGAGACCTCCACAGTATCATATCAGTAAATAGAGGATAAGGTAAAGGTACGTAAAACAAGAAAGAAATTGACAAAACGCTTTTTACTTGAATAAATAAAATCTAAAGCAGGGCGGGTTTTGTAACTCGTCCCCTTTTTCATTACTTGAAACTTTCCTTTATGTCTTGTTATTTTTTCAGTAATTCTTTATAGTATAACCTGACTTTTGCAGCTAAAGAGACAATGTAAGTCAGGGGTCGAAGCTGTTTGTGACAATTTCGAATGAGTTTTCATACACTCTGACGGTTCCGCTGTTTCTATGCTATAATAAGGCGAAGAGTATTACTTAAAAGAAATTTTTACAGATATCGGGGATTTCGAAATAGAGTATGCTGTGTCCCTTTGTTTCTTTATAGGAGAAGAAAGCTTAGAGAGAGCAAAGCCTATCATGCCATGATAAGAGGGAATGACAGAAAGAACCTTTTTATTGATAATGAGGACAGGGCACGGTTTTTTAGATACTTTACACGAGAAGAATAAGGAAAAGAACTATGAGGTCCTTGCATACTGCATTATGGATAATCATGTTCATCAGAACGAAATGATTTGTATTGATACAATGTTAACGTACGAGAAAGTCCAGTATTACTGGGCTTTTTTGCGTTTCGGGGGTAAACTCTCCGCAGTGAGGTGCACCCATTTACAAACCTTTTCACGATGCCTCAGAGAATCGTGTAATAGTATGCTTTACCAATCATCAAAGCCCCGCCGCCTGTGGGTTACGATCGGCAAGCGGCGGGGCTTTTGCGTTCAAAACACTATGCTATTTTTCACGCAATAGTAGGTTTTGCAGTTTAAATCGAAAATTCTATTGAATACGTCCTTAACATATGTTATTATTAACATATGTTAAGGATGCGAATTTAGGAAGGGATTTATTATGTCATTAAACCATATGATTCCAGGGCTCCTAAACCGAGAACCATTGACTGGATACGAAGTGAAAAAATAATAAGGAGGAAATCAAAATGACAAACAAATTTGCCTTTAAAACTACAGAGGGCAAGAATGCCGTGTACAAAGCGTATGACGCTTTACTTGGCAACATGAGAGTTTCCCATGAGGAAGTCAATGTTGACACACGCTTTGGGAAGGCTTTTGTTATAGCGGCAGGTAAAAAGGATGCACCTGTTTTGGTGCTGCTTCATGGAAGCGCCATGAATTCAATCATGTGGATTAAGGACATGGAAAAGTATTCCCAGCATTACAGGGTTTATGCTGTTGATTTACAGGGCGAACCCGGCAAAAGCGATCATAGGCAGCTGCCCTTTGAGGGTTCTGATTTCGACAATTGGCTTCACGATGTGTTTGTGGGACTGTCAATAAAAAAAGCCAGTATAGTAGGAATTTCGTTGGGGGCTTGGCTTGCACTAAAGTTTGCAGTCGCCAATCCCCAAATGGTAGAGAAACTTGTTCTGTTATGCCCCGCCGGTGTTGGTGCGCAAAAAACTTCCTTTGCTTTTGTGGCTTTATTCCATGCGCTGTTGGGTGAAAAAGGCATTGAACGGCTATATCGCAAAGTGAATGGGGGGAACCCCATACCACAGGTTATGATGGATTATCAAAAACTGATTGGACAAAACTTCAATTATAGACGGGAGCAAATTCCACTCTTTTCGGATGCCGAACTGACACAATTGACGATGCCGTCCATGTTATTCGTAGGACGAAAAGATGTAATGTTTCACTCGCTGAAAACAGCACAACGCTATAGAAACCTTGTACCGAATGCAAAAGTCACCGTGTTGCAGGAAGCGGGTCATACACTGATCAATTTAGTAGATGACATAATAGCGTTTTTGCGCCACAACGAAAAGTAGAGACATTTATTTCGACCCTGAGTCAGGGGAAAGCTGAATGTGCTGTGAAATATCTGTTTTCATACAGTCTGCTGTCCCTTGACTCAGGCTAAAAAGCTTCCCTGGTAACATATCAGTGGAAGCTTTTTATTTCAAAAATTAGACTATTATAATTAGCTTTACCATATAACTATATTGTCAACCCGCATACAGTGAATAAGTGGACTGTCTTTTAGGTTTAATAGCTCTTTGCTGCCTGCGGAAATATACATACCAACATATTCGACACCGTTATTTTCAACCTGTTTAATCATATCATCAATATTAACATTCTCGAACATATCTTCATAGTACATTACCTGTAGCAGCCTTAGGTTGCTCTTTATAAGATTGAGGTTGCCAATTAAAGACTCCTTGTGGGCCCGGTCGTCCATGTTCTCATATTGACTTTGCTTTAAACCGTTACCCTCCAGCTGTTCAGCATTGTTTCTATCATATGGAAAACTCGGTCTATACTGATAATAGGAAGGATTTGCCAATACAAACTTTGAACCGATTGCCGCTATAGGTGTAATATCTAAAGGTGCGGTATCTGTAGTACTTATTTTATTTATAAAATGCTCCTTTATCTGCTGCGATGTTAAAGCTTTATTAAACTCAACAAATATTTTTGCCTTTGTACCTTGAGGTGCATTTTCCAGGACTTTAAAACCTGATATCGGGTCAGATTCATGAACAACAGAATGAGGAAAATCTTCGAATATTAATGGAGACACTACGGTTCTTCCTGATCTGACAGGTTTGCTAAAACTATATTTGACACTTATCTCGGTTTCATCTATTTTAGTATTTCCAACGGTATTTTCAAGGGAAACACTGATATTTTGCTGTGCAAAAAGTGATGCATCCACACTGCTTCTATAGGATTTATATTTGGGTTGAAACATCTGTGCCAATTGAACCATTGTTTCTCTCTTTACGTATGCTTCCTTATAATCTAATCCAAACCAGGACGTAGTAATATTTGATGCCGCAAAAGAAATAAGGATAAAGACTACTAAAGCGGAAAAAACAGAAAATGCTGTTATTAGGATAATCCTTAGATTTACTCTGCGTTTTAACAGTTTAGCATTTCTATTTTCCTCTCCGTTGCCTGCCGGCATCTGCTGCTTCAGTTCTTCTAAAAATTCCTTTTCGTCGTTATTAAGATAATCCGATATGGCAATGAACTTATCGATATCAGATTCTATTTGTGCGACCTCGTCTTGATTCAATTTGCCTTCTTTATATAGCTGCAGTTTTTTCTCAAACTCATTACTCATTAATACTCCTCCTTAAAGCTCTGAGAGTTTTTCTAGCCCTGTAAATCAAATTCGTCACTGCTGAAACACTGATGCCTAAAACCTCTCCTGCCTGCTGATAGGAAAGTTCATTTACCAAGCAGAGCAGCACTACCTGACGCTGATTTTCGGGAAGTTGCTCAATGAATACAAAAGCCGACCGGGTACTTTCCTTAAGTATTAGTTCGTCAGTAAAGTCCTGTACCTTTATTTGATTCAACAAGCTGTCCTCTTGGAAATCCAATCTTCTGTTTTTCTTAACATAATCGACGTAGAGGTTATGGGCAACGGTCAGCAGCCAAGATTTGATACTTTCATTAGGGAATTGAAGAACGCACAAGGCCTTAACGAAGGCCTCCTGTGCCAAATCCTCTGCTGTCTGATGATTATATATAAGTCCATAAAGGTATCTATAAACGTAAGGGAAATACTCTTTATAGATTTTAATAAATATGTCACCCTCCAAACCCTCACCTCCATCCATCTCTTTAACCAGTGTCATTATATATACGATTAAGTTGACAAAGTATCGCGTGATTCCATAAAAATATTATATAGTATACTCTAATCTGGATATAGTGCCAAGCATCGGGGGTATCCAGTTATTGGTGATTCAGGGGATGGTTCCTTCAGAAACGAGGGGGAGGGTTCTGGTGTTTCTATGCTATAATAAAGTGGAGAGTGTTGCTTAAAGGCAGTTTTTACGGATGATGGGAATTTCAAAATAGAGCATGCTGTGAGTCGGAGGACGGTTCATTGCTAAACTTATTATGCTATATTTCAAACCATGAAGGGATTGGAGGTATATACCAAGGCAGAGAAAAAAGCTTGGAGAGAGTAAAACCTATCATATCATGATAAGAGTTAATGAGAGAAAGAACCTATTTATCGATAATGAAGACAGGGTGCGGTTAGTAGATACTGTATATGAGAAGGACAAGGAACAGAATTATGAGGTCCTTGCATAATGAGAGAGGCTAAAGTGGTTATACAGGAGTATCTTGATGGTAAGAATTTAGTACTATTTGACTTGAAAAGCAGATTCTATGTAAATCAAAGGAACGAGTTGATTCGTAATTTGAAGATGAGTTCGAACCCGTTAATAAGAGAGCTTGCGCACATTCTAGGCCTTGGCAGGAATATCATTCAACGAGTGCAGTGAGTTGAAGAACTGTCCCCCTGACTCGTGAACCGTCCCCCTGACTCGTGTATTACCACACCGACCTATAAGGAGCAGGATATAAAGCCTCAGCAAAGTCAGCCGAAGATGGGCGACAAGAATGATAAGGGAGAGATTTGGATTGATGGGTTTGGATGGGTGAAGGACACCGATGGAAAGACAAATGCCAATGTTGTCGATTCAAAAGGTGATATAAAAAAATCGGAAAGCTTGATATGATATTATACTATTATATTAAGCTTTTATTTTTGAAAATTTTTTTATATTAAGTGAACTTATTAACCTTATAAATTCTCTTATATTCAAAGGGGGATGAGGAATGGAGACTAAGAAACTCATATGCTTAGCTAAAGCTGGGGATAAAGAGGCTTTAATTCGGCTGGTAATGGATAAAAAAGAAGAATATTATAGACTGGCGTATGTGTATCTGCATAACAAAGACGACACTATGGATGCTTTGCAGGATATGATTATCATACTATTTAAGAGTATTAAAAAGTTAAGAAATGATGAAGTATTCTATTGTTGGAGTAAAACAATACTTGCTAACTGTTGTAAAGATATACTGAGAAGAAAGAAAAAAGTAATACATTTTGATCCAAAGATTGATGCCGAATACATAGAAAATTACAACAATACCGAATTGAGGCAAGACGTTATGGTTGCCTTGAGGAAGCTGAATAAAGATCAGCAAGAAGCAATAAAAATGAAATACCTTCTTGATATGGACTATGAGACTGTATCGGAAATAGTTAAAGCACCTGTTGGAACAGTAAAGTCAAGGGTGCATAATGGAGTATCCATGCTAAGAAGGATGTTGGGAGGGGAGTATACATGATAGATGTTGAAGAAGCATTATATAAAAAGAAAGATGAGGTAGAAATGCTTGAAATTCCAGATAATATGGAACAGAAGTTAAGAGATGCGCTTTCTAAAAAAAGCATAAGACTTCCAATAAGCGGGATAGCAGGTGTGTTAATTTTTGCATTAATATTCTCGTATAGTTTTGATGTGTTGGCTTATTATGGCAAAAAAATTACTGGCTATGATAAGATAATGAGCGGGAGTATCAAAAAGCTTAATGAAGATGGACGAGGGCAGGAGATTAATAAGTCCTGTGTTTTCAGTAACGGAGTAGAGGTTACGTTAGCTGGAATAATGTTTGATGGTGAAGAATTAGTAGCTTTTATAAAAATACATAATACCAAAGATAAACTGTCTAGCAATATACCATTATGTACTCTGAAGGGGTTAAAACCTTCAGGCTATAGTAGGAAATCGGAGCAAATAGTATTTAACGATGATTATACTGCAGTTGTCAAAGAATCTTTTGAAGCACCTAAATTCTATGAAAAATGGATGAAGATAGATATTGTTTATACTAATAGCGGAATGTCTGAGATTCAGTCAATACCATTTACGCTTAACAGAAACGAGGCAATTAAGCAAGAGATAAAAGAGGATATCGGCAAGCAAGTGCTGATTGGAGATTATAACATTAAATTTGATTATATTTCTGCATCCCGAATGAGTACTAAAATAAATGGTAAAATTATTCCTCTTAATGACAATGTAGCTAAAGGCTTTAATAAAAGCAATAATTTTGGAGACTTTGAAGGGCCAAATTTAGTGTTTGATATTGCTGCTAATGGTGAAAATGTTATTCGCTCAACAGGAGCAAGGAGCAGTTCTTCAGGAGGTGATATTTCTTTTACTAACGAGAGTGAAGCAATGCCAGAGGGCTTGCGGATTCTAGAATTGAAAAATATTAGGCTGGAATGGCTCAAGTATGTGGATAAAGAAATTGACATAACACTTGATACGAGAAATGAAGTAATTACTGATGACCTTATTATTAAAAAAGTAGAATTAGAAAATGATACAATGAATGTAACTATTTCAAGTAAAGGAATACCGATGATAGGAGCTTTTGAGGGAGGAACTCAATTAGAACAGATAAATTTTGATGAATTCAAGTATGATGGAAGAAGCAATGAATTGGTAGATAGAGTATACAAATTCAAAGGAAATGTGAAAAACATGAAACTGCGCGTTGATTGGATCAGGTATTCAGAAATAACAGATAAGTCTATTGAGATACCAGTAGATTAATATAAATTTATTAACAAGGGTATGGAAGCTAATTTCCATACTCTTATTTTTTGGAGGTGATTAAGTGAAAAAGGTGCTTTGCTTTCTGCTAAGCATTTGTATTTTAAGTTTCACGATCAATATTGCATGGGCTGTGGGAGATGGAAATATTGATGGAGGTGGAGGTAACCTCAATCCGGCCGTGGAAGGATATTATTGGACCGGATATGATGGGGTAAGGGTAACAGTAGTCAGGGATTCGGATAATGCTACAGTAACTGAACCTATAGATTTAACTAATACGGTTGTTAACAATATACAGATACACTTTATTAAGAAAAGTAGGGTTTAGTACCGAAGTTCTAATGTACTAACACCTTCTCTAGATATATATAGCTGCAGTATTCCTCAGCAGAAGATGCCTAAAATAATTACAGGTGATGAACAGGTGAATATTAATGCAATAAAAAGTTATTTCTGCTCCGAATACGTTTTAATGATGATTGCAAACATGGCAGGCTTCAACTATGACCAGCTAATCAGCGGCAGCTACAAGCTGCTATTGGAGCCGATTGCATATTTTACTGTCGGTGGAATTATGGCAGCAATGACTGCCCACGAGGCGGCACTATATGATCAGCTGATTGGCGGAACACTGAAAAGCCACATGCCAAGCCTTACTCATAAAAACTTGCTGCTGGCAATGTTTCTTGAAACCTCAGATCTGGGATTTCCTGCATGGAAGGGATCAACAACAGAAAAGGTATCCGATGACGAGATAATATCCTCTCTTGGACTAGGTGTCGTGAGGTTCAGCCAACCTAATCTGAGTCAGGGGACGGTTCCTTGACTTGATAACTTTTTATGTGATACTTCAAACTAAGAAGGGTCTGGAAGTATATGCCAATGCAGAAAAGAAAGCTTGGAGAGAGTAAACCTATCATATCATGATAAGAGGTAATGAGAAAAAGAGCCCATTTATCGATAATGAAGACAGGGTGCGGTTTTTAGATACTTTATATGAGAAGGACAAGGAACAGAATTATGAGGTCCTTGCATAATGAGAGAGGCTAAAGCGGTTACAGGAGTATCTTAATGGTAAGGGTTTAGCATTATCTGACTTGAAAAGCAGATCCTATGTAAATCAAAGGAACGAGCTGATTCGTAATTTGAAGACGAGTTCGAACCTGTCAATAATAAGAGAGCTTGCACGCATTCTAGGTCTTGACAGAAATATCATTCAACGAGTGCAGTGAGTTGAAGAACTGTCCCTTGACTCATGTTGACAAAGAGGAGAATTATAGTAGATGTATATGACAAGAAGTACTCAAGGATTATAGAGCAAATATTACAAGAAAATTACAGTTAAAAAATTCCTTGACGAGACGAGTCTACCTGTGTTACCATTTAATTACTGTGCCTAAGAAAATGTTGTTGTGTTAAAAACATTCACGGGGTAGGCAAGGAATATTTGATTTCGACTATGAGAAAGGGGGATTACAATGTATCATTTGATAAGCTATAACCTCGAACAAAAGAATATTGCAACAAAATTATCAGGGAAACCAGGTATGGACATCAGCATACATTGGCTTAATCCTCTATTTATAAAGTGTAGAAATAAATGATTATTATTTAAATTTTTACATAGTTAATAAGAGCGGTTAAGTCATAGGAATTAAGACTTAACCGCTTTATATTTTTTACTCGAGGTGCAAGGGCTGGTCGTTGGCAACGCCAATTGCTCGCCTATGCGTCCTAGAAGACTACATCGTATTCCAACTATTCCTCGGGTTTAACATTAAATGAGCAACAAAGTTTATATGAGAATAAAATATTACAATAAAATTACATTAATGGAAAATCATTGACAAATAGTTTGGCGATTTAGTAAAATACAAAACAGTATGCTTAAAAAAGTGACGTTGTATAAGCTGCTATACAATGTAAGATGGAACTTAGCTGATTCGATGCCCGCATATCCCCAAGAACTTTGGCTATGCAAACGCCAAATCAGCAGTTACCAGTCTTATTGTATATAGGTAAATTGAAGCAAGCACATTGATTCGATTATTATTAAAAAGATGAAAGGAGGATTATCCATGTATCTACTGAGAAATAATTGGCTCGAACAAATGAATATAGCGATTGAGTTGTCACATAAACCAAGTATAGATTTACGCATACATTGGCTTAATCCTCTATTGCATAAATGCGATAAGCAATTGTACCGGGACGCATGGCGAGCAGTGAAGCGGAGCGGAACGTCCAGCCCGGATAAGGTTTCTTAAAGGGTTTTACAATAAAAGCATTTACAAGAAGAGAGTGGTTAAGTCCAATAGTAAGGATTTAGCCACTCTCTTTATTTTTATAATGAGCGAGGCCACTAATTCTACATTAATTTGATGTGGCCTCATAGCGAATTTCATACTCGGCATCATAATGAAAATATTATTCTATTGCCGAGTATATAAAACAAGGTTGGTGAGAAAATGAGATTTTTTAATTCAATGCAAAAGAATATGAGTTTTGCAGATGTAATAGCAAGTATTAAATACTTCGTTAAAGCAAACCCGGACAGTAAGTACAGGTTAGCAGTTGGAACCGATTCACAGGTGAAAGGAAGATATACATGCTTCGCAACCGGAATTCATATACACAGGGTTGGTCAGGGAGCATGGTGCTGCGTGAGCAAAATGGTAGAAAACAAGCAGTACAAAAACCTTAAAGAAAAGATATCAAAGGAAACTTCCATAACATATGAACTTGCATACATGCTGAATGAGCAGTTAATGGATGCTCTATGTGATTTGGCTGTGAAGAATAAAAACTTTGATTGCAAACTTGAAGCCCATATTGATGTGGGGACAAGAGGAGAAACTAGAAAACTTATTAGAGAAATGGTTGGGTATTTTGAAGGTAGTGGTATTGATGCAAAAATAAAACCCGATTCATTTGTAGCAAGTAGTTATGCAAATAGATATAGTAAAAATGTTTCAATGGCTTCTAACAAAAAAGCAATGTAGCCTTTGGAGAAAGGCTCTCAACGGAAATTTGAGAATCAAGGAAAAATTATAGTTTCCTAAACATTATTAAAGTTAGCTGAAAGGAGGATATTCTATGTTGATTTTGAAGGTAACGCCTGTACGGAATGTGTTGATAGGCAAGCGTTGCTTCAAGAGTGAAAGGCCGGATATGTTTTTCAACAAGGTCATGAGTGACGGTTCAAAGATAGACGTATTTGACGTTTCTGACAGGAAGCAGAAGGTACTTGTAGTAACTGAAATTAATAAAAGAAATCACAGAATGATTATAAACAACAAAAAGTATTTTATATGTTCAATTAATGCTGGATGAAGAGTGTGGCAGTGATAAGTAAAAAACCACTGCCACGCAAAGAAATGTGTCTGTGGCTCAGAGGGTAGAGCACCCAGGATGCATGGACGAGCAGTGTAGCGTAGCTGAACGACCAGCCCGGCTTTTAACCGGGTGGGCGTGGGTTCGAGTCCCACCAGGCACACCATGCGTGCGGGTGTAACTCTGCTTGGCAGAGGTATTGGACTTTCAATCTCATGGAGTAGGGTTCCATTTCCCCACCTATCGCCATAAAAATATTTCTGTTGACGGTAGCTCAAAGGCCAGAGCGCCAGATTGTGGCTCTGGATCATCTGTCAACCCATATGGGTGAGTGTGCTGAGTGGCGAAAGCAGCGGTCTATAAAACCGTGACATTGAAACATCGGTGGTTCAAATCCATCCTCACCCACCATTATGTTAATACTCGAGGTGCATAAAAGACTACATAGGGATCAAGCGACGATTGTCTGTAGATTCGAATCCGTCAGGGGGACAGAAATGCAGTGGTATAAAGAAGGTAAGCTTTGAGTATGTACTGAATCACATTATAGTTATAGCGAGGAAAGAATCATGTTAGACAAAATATTAAAATACCCAAGAACACGCCATATTGAAGGCTCTCGATGTCAACCTGGGGATGAGGATCTGGATAGTATACCTTTTAGAAAGATTGCAAACCGGTTTATCGTTGTTGAGGAAAAAGTAGATGGAGCAAATAGCGGAATAAGCTTCAGCCCTGAAGGTGAACTTTTACTGCAAAGCAGGGGGCATTATTTGACGGGAGGAGGCAGAGAAAAACATTTCAACTTGTTTAAAACCTGGGCAAATGCTCATTCGTCCGAACTTTGGGACATTTTGAAAGATAGATACATCATGTACGGAGAATGGCTTTATGCAAAGCACACAGTTTTTTATGATTTGCTTCCTCATTACTTTATGGAGTTCGATATATATGACAAGAGGACAAACCTATTTTTAAGCACCGATAGACGTAGAGAGATGCTCAAGGGTTATCCGTTTATAACGTCTGTGTTGGTCCTGTTTGAAGGTGAAATAAATTCAAAAAAGGTACTTGCCGATTTTATTGGTAGATCTCATTTTATTTCGGATGATGCTAAAGAAAAGTTAAAAGAAGTGTGCGCTGATAAAGGGTTGAAGGCTGAACAAATTTTGAGGGAGACAGATGAAAGCAATCTGATGGAAGGGTTGTACATTAAGGTGGAGGAAGATGGGGAAGTGAAAGAGCGCTACAAATATGTACGAGCAAGTTTTCTTACCACTGTAGTTAATTCTGAAAGTCATTGGTTAGACCGACCCATAATTCCTAATTTGCTTAAAGACGGTGTAGATTTATTTTGAGTTACATAGATGGAGTACGATATGATACAAAACAAGAATGAATGGGAATTTCCTTATTGTCCCATAGAATCTGATTGGAAGCTTAATTGGAATCAGTTATATAACCAATTCAAATGGATTAAGTCGCTGGAAGGAACTTTACAGGACCCTATATTCCATGCTGAAGGAGATGTGCTTGCACATACAAAAAAGGTGTGTGAGTCACTTATACGATTGCAGGAGTGGAGGCTTATAGGTGAGCCAGGAAGGTCTATACTATTTGCTGCTGCACTTTTGCATGATATAGCAAAGCCCATATGTACAAGAGTTGATAATGATCATATTACTTCAAAGGGACATGCTTTAAAAGGTGAATTGCTGGCAAGGGAAATATTATATAAGGCAGAAGGCTTTGAGTATAAGGTTCCTTTTGAAGAACGGGAAATGACAGTAAAATTGGTACGTTTTCACGGGTTACCTTTGTTTTTCTTAGAGAGGAATAACCCGATCCAGTCAGTAATAGAGGCAAGTCAAATTGTGCGTATGGATTGGCTGGCATTATTAGCAAAATCAGATGCATTGGGAAGAATATGTCCGGATCAAAATGAGCTTTTAGAACGTATAAACCTGTTCTCAGAATTTTGTGAAGAGCAAGAATGTTATAAATGTGCTAGAAAATTTGCAGATAGCCACAGCCGCTTTATATACTTTCAGAGGGAAAATGGAAACCCTGATTATAAGGCATTTGATGATACGAGATTTACAGTTATTCTCATGTCTGGTTTGCCTGCAGCAGGGAAAGACACTTTTATTGAGAGAAACTACCCTGATTTACCGGTGGTATCTCTTGATAAATTGCGTGATGAATTAGATATTTCACCCGAAGATGATCAGGGCTTAGTGGTACAAACAGCGAAGGAAATGGCTAAGAAGATGTTAAGAGAAAATAAACCTTTTGTGTGGAATGCGACAAACTTAACTAAGATTATGCGCAGACAGCTGATAAGCCTATTTACATCCTATGGAGCTAAGGTAAAGGTAGTATATCTCGAAGCACCATATCAAGAAATATTAAAGAGAAATAGAGAACGGGCGAGGAGTGTTCCAGAAAAAGTAATAAACAGAATGATCACAAAACTTGAAGTACCTGATATTACTGAGGCACACGAAGTGCAGTGGAGTGTTGAATAGATTGCGAGGAATATAAATGAAAAATATAAGTGTTACTGAAAGAATTAATAATGCAAAAAAATCATTAATTGGGTTATCTGTTGGAGACGCATTTGGTGAAACCTTTTTTGGTGAGGAAAACCAAATCATTAATAGAATTACAAAACGTGAGTTAAAATCACCACTCTGGTATTTTACTGATGATACAGTTATGGGAGTGGCAGTTTATAAAACACTAGAGCAGTTCGGCGAAATCCGCCAGGATAAACTTGCAAAGTTATTTGCGGATAACTATTCCAAGGATTGGCGTCGTGGATATGGCGGAACAGCACATGATATTTTACGGTCTATTGGTTTCGGCGAGAGTTGGCGGATTGTTTCACAGAAAGCATTTGATGGAATGGGTTCAATGGGCAATGGTGCTGCAATGAGAGCTGCTCCGATAGGTGCTTACTTTTATGACGATATAGCCAAGATAAAGGAACAAGCCAGGTTATCCGCCGAAGTTACTCACTTCAACGAGGAAGGTATTGCTGGAGCAATTGCTGTAGCTTTAGCAGCGGGTATTGTTCTCGAAAACAAGCTGGATTCAAAAGAAATGGATGCTGCTGAGTTCATTGAGAAGATATTCTACGAGACACCTGAAAGCGACACCAAATATGCTATTCGTAAAGCTCTTCAGGTTTCAAAGGATTCCAATATTGATTTTGTTGTTTCAGTATTAGGTAACGGTTCAAAGATTATAGCTCAGGATACAGTTCCATTTGCTATATGGTGCATAGCTCATTTCATAAACAATTATGAGGAAGCCTTATGGAAAACGGTTTCAGCATTAGGAGATAGAGATACAACTTGTGCTATTGTTGGTAGTGTTGTTATATTAAATACAGAAGTTAAAGGTATACCTACACTTTGGCTCGATGCAACAGAGCGAATTGAAGAGTCAATATTTTGGTAATTTTAGCGGGGTGAAGTCTGTGTTAATACTCTTTTGTAATAATCCATTATCTCCAAGAGAAGTGGATGTTGATTATCAGGACGAATATACTGCTGCAACTTCTTGTGGCTTGTTTGAAGTGGCATTGATTGACTTAGATGCATTAGTCAATGAGAATGATGCAAAAAAGGCCGTGAGAAAAATTCCTGTGGCTGATTTCGAAAAGACTGCGATTTATCGAGGCTGGATGATGACGCCTGCGTATTATAAAACGCTGTATTACGCTTTAATGGGGAGAAATATAAAACTCATAAATACTCCTGAACAGTATGAGAATACTCATCACTTACCTGGATGGTACCATTTTGTTGAGAAGTTTACCCCAAAAAGTTTGTGGATATCGCCTGGCGACTTCTGTTCCAAATTTGATGCAGTCATGGAGCAATTAAAGATATTCGGTAATAAGCCGCTAATAGTTAAAGATTATGTTAAGTCCAGAAAACATGAATGGATGGATGCTTGTTTCATTCCGAATGCCTCTAACCCTGAACAGGTAAAAAGGGTGACAAATAATTTTATATCCAGACAAGGGGAAGATCTGATTGGAGGAGTGGTCTTTAGGGAATTCGTAGAATTCCAATCCATTGGCACCCATCCCAAAAGTGGTATGCCGCTGACTAGGGAGTATCGAGCATTTTTCGTTAATGGAAAATGGATTTGTTCTTTTCCTTATTGGGATGAAGTCAGTTATACAGGCCCTGATCCGGAGGCGCACAATGAATTTATTAAACAGTTTTCGAATATTAACAGCAACTTTTACACTGTTGACTATGCTTGCAGGAAAGATGGAACCTGGGTAATAGTTGAGATTGGAGATGGACAAGTTTCAGGGCTGTCTGGCTATAATGACAAGCAGAGCTTTTATGCCTGGTTACACCATTATACGTGTGTTAAAAGTTAAAATATAAATACCTTTAATGAATTAACCACAGGAAGGTTAAAGAATGGCAAAGTGGGGACGATTGTTCATGTTTTACCTTGTTTTCCACCGATGTATATCCTGGATTTGGTGGATGAAAGCAAAACTCTGGAGATAGCTCATTTTATATGAGAAAAACAAGGAACAGAATTATAAGATCCTTGCATGATGAGAGAGGCTAAAGCGGTTACAGGAGCATTTTGATGGTAACGGTTTAGCGCCACCTGACTTGAAAAGCAGATCCTATGTAAATCAAAGGAACGAGCTGATTCGCAATTTGAAGACGAGTTCAAACCTGTCGATAAGAGATCTTGCACACATTCTAGCCCTTGACAGGAATATCATTCAACGAGTGCAGTGAGTTGAAGAACCGTCCCCCTGACTCATGTGGAACCTTCGCAAAGCCAAGGCAAGAACCTTGGCCAGCGTCTGCGCGGTGAGCTTGCCTGTCTTGACCGAAAGGGCAACCGCTCGTCGTTCAATATCTTCCTGCATCTAAAACCTCCTCGCGGTTAATTTATTTTGATCAGACGATTAAAATAAAAATTTGAAACAATTGATTAAAACTGTTGATTAATCATCTTATGTATGCTACACTCTTATCAGGAGGTAGTTAATATGGATACACCAGAGGAAAAAATTATACTTGCCACGATTAATTGTATTGAGAAATACGGCTTGGAAAATACGACAATACGCCAGATCGGAACGGAAGCAGGGATGAACAGCGCTTCCATAAACTATTACTTCCGCAGTAAAGAAGCGCTTATGGAGCGGGTTATGGAAACAGCGCTCGGAAACGCCTTTGAAATAGGTAATTTTCACGATAGCGTTGGTCTTCCGGCCAAAGAGCGGCTTATCATCGTAATGGACGGGTTGCTTGCCGGAGCACTGCAATATCCGGGCATTAACAAGGCGTTCTTTTTGGAGCTTCTTTTGGGAAACAAGCGCAGTTCTCCTATGTCGCAGCGGTGCAACATGCTTCTGGACGTGCTGAAAAAGGAGCTTGAGGAAGCATATCCACAAAAATCCGCAGAAGAAATCGGAACGGCAATTATGGGAATCGCAAGCGCAACATTTCTCTTTCTCGGCTTGTTTCCGAACTTTTTTACGATATTCCCGGAACCTGATCTTTCTGATGACAAGCAGCGGAGAGCTTACGTACAACACATTGTTGAATTTTATTTTAAGGAGTGAGTATTATGAAAAATAAAAGAATGCAGCTATATTTCTTAGGTTTCCTTGGAGCGGTGCTGGTCTTTTTTATAGGCTGGCAGTATAACATTCCGGCAGCCGCATGGGTTGCTTTTCCACTTCTGATTTATGTTTTCAGGAACACAGATAAATGGTTTCAGGCATTGCCTATTGTGCTGCTGATCGTGGTTGCGCGGTTTTTCGCTATAAACGGCGGCTGGAATATTTCGCTTCCTCTCATGGCGGCCTTCGCATTGCTTGTGTCGGTTCCGCTGATCGCGGCACTTTACCTTGACAGACGCTATAGCAAGACCTTGAATCCTTTTTTGGCAACGCTTATATTTCCGTGTACTTACATCGTTCTGGATTATCTGTTGACGTTTGCAAATCTCGGGATGACCTTTTCGCTTGCATACAACCAGAGCACATTTCTCGCTTTGGCTCAGTCGGCTTCTCTCTTTGGTAGCTGGTATGTCGGTTTCATCGTCGCGTGGTTTGCGCCTGTTGCCGTACTGGCTGCATTAAACATGAAAAATCTTCGTGCAATTTTTAAGCCGCTTGTCATTTACCTGGTCGTTTTGGGTTTAACGCTGTCCCATGGCTCCCTGCGCCTTGTGTTTGATCGGCCGCAGAGTGAGACTGTCCGTATTGCATCTGTTGCCGTGCCGCATGACCGCGACTACTGGTCGATTACGGATGCCGCAACGCCGAAGAGCGAGGCTGTGCAAAACAAGCCGACTATGCAAGAAATTGAAAAGAACCTGTTTGAATCAAGCCAAAGGGCGGCAGATTACGGGGCTAAAATCATTTTCTGGTCGGAGGGCAACTGCCCGATCTATGAAGACGATTTCGATGCGTTCCTGAAAAAGGCCGAGAGCTTTGCCAAAGAAAATAAAGTGTACTTCATGCCTGCGGTTGTTGAACTTTTATACGGACAGACCAAAAATAATAATCTGGCCATCATGATTAATCCCGACGGAGAGATTGAATACAGATACGAGAAGACGATCTCATGGTACCCCTCCAGCTCGGATGGCGTGATCCCTGTGGTTGACACGCCCTACGGAAAAATCTCTACCGCTATCTGTTTTGACATGGATTACCCGCGCCTGATTTCACAGGCAAGAGACGCGGATATCATGCTTGTTCCCGCCTTTGACACGAAAAAAATTGTCGATTATCACACAAGAGTTGCATTTATGCGTGGGATTGAGAACGGTTTTTCAACGGTAAGGCAGGCAAACAAGGGGGCGTCTATTTCATCCGATTATCTAGGGAACACGCTTACTTATCAAAATTACTTCAGAACAAATGACAGAGTGATGATAAGCGACGTGCCTACCAAGGGGGAACGTACGCTCTACGGCTGCACCGGTGAAATATTCTTCTGGCTTGTCTGCGCTGGGTTTGTTTTTGTCAACGCAGCTTTTTTGAAGAAAAGACTGACGGCAAGAAACGGTGAGTCAGGGGACGGTTCCTTAACTTGATAAACTTATTATGTTATACTTCAAACTAAGAAGGGGTTGGAAGTATATGTAAAGGCAGAGAAGAAAGCTTGGAGAGAGTAAAACCGATCCTATCATGATGAGAGATAATGAGAGAGGCTAAAGCGGTTACAGGAGTATTTTGATGGTAACGGTTTAGCGCCATCCGACTTGAAAAGTAGATCATGTGTAAATCAAAGGAACGGGCTGACTCAGATATGACAATGATCATAGGGAGATAAAGGAAGTTGTTGCTGAGGCAGCCAGAGAGCGTGGCTGTGAACCGGGGTCTATTGATTTGCAGGGAATTGAGTATCCTCAGGATTTTGAATGGTAGTGGAAATGGTGTTATAGCAGAATGTAAATTTTAGTTATTGTAAAAAAATATAATAACCCAATATAAAGGACGGGGACACTGTGAGTAAAATAGGAAGAAATGATCCTTGCCCTTGCGGCAGCGGCAAGAAGTATAAAAAGTGTTGTATTGATAAGCCAATGCCGGAATTGGAGCTAAAAAGCTTCAAGAGGTATTTGGACAGCTTCTGGTCATATGAAGAAGTGGATGTAATGAGCACGGAGGAAATCATCGACCAATTACAGAGTATGGGTATTGCCTTTGAAAAAGAGGCATTTTTAAGAGATGTAGAAAAGTTTTATTCTGCACAACAATTATCGGAGAACTGGTTTGAAACTTTCAAAGTTACAGCAGTCGACAGGGATGAAGATTTTCCATGGTTTGGTGCATGGGTATTATGGGAGCGCCTAGCCCCTGCAAATATATTATCTATGGAGCAAATGAGTGATTTAATTGATAAGGGCTTTGAGTATTTAGCCGAAAATGATTCCAAGTCGGCTTGTGATGTTTGGCTAGGTGTTTGGGAGGCAGTAAAATATAGAATTAAACCTGAATTTAAAAATCTGGATTACTTGGATAAACAGTATAAAGAAAGTTTCTTTATCTCAAACTTCTGTCAAGACCTGCAAAACGAACTATATAATGCTGGATTTCAAGATTCCAGCTATTTCGAAAAGTGTATTGAATATTGTAAAGAGTTTTGCGGTTATTTTCCCAATGAAAGCGAGCTGATAATTCATAATATGAGAAGGTCTATCGCTGAATCCTATTTGAATTTAAATAAAATTGATGATGCCATAAGGGAGTTTGATAGCTTAATCAGGGATTATCCCGATAACCCCTGGAGTTATATCGCTTATGGGGATATGTACTGGTTTGCAAAAGATTTAATTAAGGATTCGAGGAAAGCCAAAGAGTTTTATGAAAAGGCACTTTTGGTGGCAAAAGATGATTATGATAAAAAAGCTATAGAGGAAAGATTGGAAGACTTAAACGATTGATTTGCTAAATATCAAGTACAGAGAGTGAAGGACGGCAGACTGGTGAATTGAACTTTCATACAGTCTGCCATTTCCTTGCTTTACTCAAGATTTGCTTAAGAACCTTTAACTAAAAAAGTTTTTGTGGTATCATTTTAGCAAAAAGAAGGGAACACTGCTGTCTTATGAATTTTTACTTTGCCCCGATGGAAGGTTTGACCGGGTACATCTATCGAAATGCCCATCATACCTATTTTAACAATATCGATAAATACTTTTCGCCCTTTATTTCTGCAACGGAAAGTGGAAAGCTCAAAAAGGGAGAGATAGATGACCTGGCACCTGAAAACAATCAAGGGCTGGTTTTGATCCCGCAAATACTAACGAACAACGCAAAAGATTTTATACTTATGGCAAATAAAATCAAGTTCATGGGATATGAGGAGATCAATCTAAACCTGGGATGTCCTTCCGGGACTGTAGTTGCCAAAAACAAGGGGTCGGGCTTCCTGGCAAAGCCCGCCGAGTTGGACGCGTTTCTTTATGAGATTTTTGCCTGGGGAGGAACCGGAATTTCGGTAAAAACCAGAATAGGAAAAGACCATCCGGACGAATTTATTGAGTTAATGGAGATCTTTAATAAATACCCCATTGAAGAGCTAACCGTTCATCCGAGGATTCAGAAAGATTATTATAAAAACAAGCCGAATATGGAAGTTTTTAAGTATGCCGTAAGCCGCAGCAAAAACCCCATTTGCTATAACGGGAACATTTTTTCAATAACACAGTATCAGGAGTTTTCAGCGGAATTTCCGAGTGTTGGTGCGATTATGTTAGGCAGGGGATTATTGGCTAACCCTGGCCTCACAAAAGAAATAAAGAGCACTATAAAAATTGACAAAAACACAATAAGAGAATTCCATGATAAAGTATATAGCGACTATAGGAAAATACTTTTTGGGGATATAAATGTCTTATACAAAATGAAGGAAATCTGGTTTTATATGATTTCGATGTTTTCTGAGAATGAAAAGTATGCAAAGAAAATCAGGAAATCTGTAAGACTATATGATTACGAAGAGGCTGTTTCAAGTTTATTTAGAGAACAGAACCTGATCGATCATTACGAAAAAAACATGCCTTAAAGTGTACAAGAAACACAAGGGCGGATGGTGGAAGCGCCAAAAACGATCCCTTACCTCTCCAAATCAGCCCTTTTGAGTAGGAAGGCGCCAGAACTGCCGCTGTGGTAGCCTTGAGCTGCGGTGGATTTTAAAGGCTGCGGTAGTGTAGACCCTGCCCTTGGGGGGATGCGCCCGAAGAAGTTCATGTGGATATGGTTTCGGACAGGGTTTCGATTCAATAAAAGAATCGCCTTGCAGGGTGACCTACAAGTAAAAGCCGGGTACTAAGCTTTCCTTCACGCCGTAGATTTGTGTTATAATAGTAAATGCACAATACGGATTTGGAAGGAAAGAAACGAAATGTCTGTTTCATCATTTACAGAAAGGGCGCTTGCTGATTCACTGAAAAAATTAATGACGACCTATCCCATCAATAAAATCAGGATTAAAATGATTACGGATGACTGTGGCCTTACACGCCATACGTTCTACAACCATTTTCAGGATGTCTATGATTTGCTTGGGTGGATCTATAAGAATGAAATCATTGAAGATTTGGAGAAATACTGTGATCTCACACATTGGAAGAAAGGAATCCTTCTTGTATTACAATATACTCTGGACAACCGAACAATCTGCCTAAATACATTCCGTTCCTTAGGCCGTGACCATCTTGAATCCTTTTTATACAAGGTATTCGATCGGGTTTTGACCGGTATCATCAAGGATATCACACAGAATATGAATGTGGATGAGAATATTAAAAGAGAGACCGCCGATTTTTACGCGAATGCAATGATGGGTGTCTTTATTGCATGGCTGAAGCAGGGGGTGAAAGAGGATCCTGTTATAATTGCAAATCGGATTGAAAAAATGGTAAAAGGAAATGTCACACGGTTAATGGAAGAGTATAACAAATCGTAAAATAAACTGTACACATTTACACATTCAGAAGCATTTGTGCAATTTTTGCACAGATGCTTTTTTTGTTCATTGAGTAAAGAACCTTGGAATATTATCCTATAGATAATAAACAATAAAGGAAAGGTTGAGATTAAAATGGGTAATTATCAAAAAATCAATCCGCTGGCACCTAAAAACATTGAAGGAAGAAATGCTTATCTCATAGGCGGCGGCATCGGCTCTCTTGCGGCTGCAGCGTTTCTGATCCGGGATGCGCACATGCCTGGCAGGAACATCCATGTAATGGAGCAGCTTGACATCTTTGGCGGTTCGATGGACGGTGCTGGAACCGCGGAAAAGGGCTACACTGCACGGGGCGGTAGAGAGATTGAAGAGCATTTTGAATGCTTTATGGAATTGTTTAGCTTCATTCCATCTTTAAAGGATCCCAACAGGAGTGTATTGGATGAATTTCGCGAGCTGAATCTGGAAGAACCCATCGAATCCCATTGCCGTCTGGTCAGCAATCAAGGAGAAAAAGTAGATTTCTCCAGCCTTGGCTTATCGAAGGGAAACGCAATGGAGCTTGCGAAGCTACACATGCTGACCGAGGATGCTCTTGGTGCGACTACAATTGAACAGTATTTCAGCCCAAGTTTCTTTGAAACCAACTTCTGGTATTTCTGGGCTTCTATGTTCGCTTTTGAGAGATGGCACAGCGTTGTTGAGGTGAAACGGTATATGGAGCGGTTTATGCATCTGATCGGTGGTATGAACCGGCTCGAGGGGATTCTCCATACCGAGTATAATCAGTATGACTCCCTGATTCTGCCCCTCATCACATGGCTGAAAGCACAGGATGTGTGTTTCGATACCGGCTGTAAGGTGACTGATATTGATTTTGATTTTTCCAACAATGAAAAGGTTGCCACCGCAATCCGCTATACGCAAAATGGAGCAGAGAAGGTGCTTGCCGTAAAACGGGATGATATTGTATTGTTTACCAACGGTTCAATGACCGAAAACACCACAAGGGGCGATATGAATACCGCAGCGGTCATCAACCGTTCCGGTGATAAGGGATGCTTCAGCGTATGGGAGAAGATTGCGAAGAAATCCCCCGACTTTGGACATCCGGAGGTGTTCTGCAGCGACATCGATAAGACAAAATGGTTGTCATTTACCGTTACATTAAAGGACGATCCTATCGTATTTCCATATCTTCTGGATCTCACCGGAGATAAGCCGGGTATGGGCGGACTTGTTACGATAAAAGACTCCAGCTGGTTTATGAGCTGGGTCGTTCCAAAGCAGCCGCATTTCATCAATCAGCCGGACAATGTCAAAGTTCTTTGGGCCTATGCTTTAAATCTTGATGTAGAGGGAGATTATATCCATAAGACGATATCCGATTGTACCGGGCGTGAAATGTTTGAAGAATTATTGTTCCACATGGGATTGAAGGATAGGATTCCCGAGATATTATCCCACACGGTCAATGTCATTCCAAGCATGATGCCCTATATAACCTCTCAGTTTATGCCACGGGTTGCAGGCGACCGACCGGACGTCATTCCAGCCGGAAGCAGGAATTTCGGATTCCTTGGGCAGTTCGCAGAGATCCCGAATGATTGTGTATTCACTGTTGAATATTCGGTGCGCAGCGCTATGATGGCGGTGTATGGTTTGATGGAACTGGGGAAAGAGGTGGACCCGGTCTATCCGAGCCAGTACGATATCCGTGTTTTGACGAATGCGGCAAAAACCTGCCTTGGTGTCGACAAATTGCCCTTAAAAAATATTCCTTTGGGTGAATTGGTGAAAAACACTGAGATCTGGAAACTGCTATAAGATTACAAAATAAGCAAAACCATCTGAAATGCTTTTAAAAAGCAGCTTTCAGGTGGTTTTGTTTTTATATCTATCGTAGATAATTTGGTTTTAGCATAGAAAGTCGATTTCTTAGGCTTTTTCATACTAGTGGTCATGGCTTTCCTCAGCAGCTTGTGCAATTGCTTTAGTTTCATGTACCGTACCGTGTGGATGTTGAGGCGGCGCATAAATAGAGTACAGTTTAAGCGGTGTATTCCCTGTGTTGATTAGATTGTGCCACTTGCCGGCAGGTATGATGAAGGCAAAATCATTACGGACAGTAGCTTGAAAATCCAACCTGTCTTTACTATCACCCATTTTAACAAGCCCCTGGCCTTCTTCGATGCGTATGAATTGATCCAGGTTGGGGTGGATTTCCAAACCGATGTCTTCCCCGACATTGATGCTCATCAAGGTAAGCTGTAAATGTCTCCCTGTCCATAAAACTATACGAAAAGAATTGTTTTGCTTTGCAGCCTGCTCAATATTAACAGCAAACGGCTCCGGTCCGTAATCCTTTAATTGAATTGGAGCGCCAGCGTTGCCTTGGTCAGTATAAGAAATATATTGATTAGCATACTGGTTCAAAAAATCCGGGTTATACATTGGTATGTTGCTGAAATAAGGGTATTGATTATAAGTATTGTAAATGTTGTCAGAGCTATACATTTGTGTGTTAACATAATAGGGGCATGGACATATATTAGGGACATAATACATATTGCTCATTCCTTTCATGGCTTTATAATATAATCATATGTTTTATGTTAAGGAGATGTGCGTTGATTCACGAATGATACAGGCAGACCGGCATTTCTATTTTCACTATAATTGCCTTGACCTTTTCTCGTGTCGTAGTATGCAGTAAATATTTTTTTTCAGGAGTGCCCAAAGTAGTAGTACACCCAATAAAATATGGGTTAACACCTCGAGATGATGATCATAAATTATTATAGAAAGTAAACATAGGGAAGGGAGAAGTTACCTTGAATAATTCGTTACTAGATTTATTAAGGGGTGGAGGATATATACTATATATAAGGCATGGGGAAGCAACTGTTGGAGAAGATCAACCGAATCTAAATTTTTTATATTGCTTTACTCAAAGAAATCTTTCAGAAATGGGAAGAAGACAAGCAATTTACTATGGCCAAGTTCTCCGTAATTTACGAATTCCTATTAATTATCCCGTCCTGACGAGTCCCTTTTGCAGAACCATAGAAACAGCGCAATTGGCTTTTGGAGGGTCAAATGTTCAAATCGACCCGTTTTGGCTTGAAGTTTATAAGTTAAGTGGAAGGCTACCTGCTGCAGAGCAACGAAGAATAGTAGATTCTCTTCGCTCAAGGCTGGAAGCCATGCCGCCTCAGGGTAGTAATAAGGTCATAATTGCACACAGTTTTCCGGAAGGGATTGGTTTAGGACAGATCCCAAACATGGGAACCGTTGTTGTCAGACCACGGGGGCAAGGAAACGGTTATGAAATCAGCAGTAAATTGTCCTTATCGGATTTAGTGAACCTGGGAAGGTACGGATAAGAGAAAAATAAAGTCCCAAGGGCGGTGCCAGGCGCCTAAGTTATTGACTCGCCTCATACCTCCTGTTAAAATATGGGCAGGAGGTATTTATCATTTCTTTATTTGTAGTTATTATGATATTTTTTTACCTTTGATGGAGAATAGCCCTTTATGCACTTGAAAACCCTGCTAAAATAAAAAATATCGTCAAATCCGCACTTGCTTGCAGCTTCCTGAACAAGAAACTCACCGCTGGCAATCATATTTTCAGCATTATTTATTCGTGTTTGATTTAAATATTCTTTTACGGTGAGTCCTGTGGATTTTTTAAAGAGTGTTCCAAAATAAACGGGATTCAAGCCTACCTTTTCCGCTAATTCAATTACATCAATGTGGTTGTTAAAGTTTGCATGAATGTAATCGATGGTTTTTTTGATCCTTGGGTCCAATGGCTCTGTGGAATTTTTGTAATACAGGACATTGAAATAATAATGCAAAATGTTCAGAAATAAGGCGCAAACTTTTATTTTATAGCCCGCTTTTTTTTGCAGCCATTCTATATTGAGATCATGATAAAACGACAACAAATCGTTATCACTGTTTATTTTTGAAATAAGGGGAAATGGAAGGGTAATATCTTCTCCTCCAAGGCTGTAAAGATTAAAATTAGCCGCATAGCTGATTATAAGATGCTGTGGATCAGATACTGCATATCTTCTGCTGTTTTTAGGAATGCACAGAAGGTCGCCTTTCTCAACTGCATAAGCTGTATCATTAATGACATAGGTAGCTCTACCATCCAGTATATAAGTCAAATCAATAAAATCAATGATTGAATCTTCAATCGCCCAGTTTGGCGTGGCGCGACGATTAATAAAGTAACCCATTTGGGGAATTATATCATCATAATTTACCATTTTATACAACTCCGCTAAAATTTTCTTAAGAAAATACAAATTTTCTTTTCTTTATCTATGGATTTAATTATAAATGAATTGTACAATATAGACAAGAAGTTGACTAAAATTATTATAGTTTTTAATAAGATTTGCTATATCGAACGCAATGAAGCTTTTTCATTGCGATTTAATTACCTTGATGCAGTATCGCAAAAATTAAATTTATCCATGTAAAACCATTTTTGCGATGTATACAGCACAAGCCAAGTTTTTTGATTAAAGGGGAATTATTTCATAAGGTAAAGGGGGGGACGGAGTGAAAACTACTCTGTCAAATGCACTGCCTGTAAAGAGGCAAAAGACGCTAAGTTATTTAAAACGTTACTGGACGCTTTATCTCCTGTTGGTTTTACCCATTACGTATTTCATTATTTTCCGGTATATACCGATGACCTATATCCAGATCGCGTTTAAGAAGTACAGCATTGTTAAAAGTGTCTGGGATATGCCATGGGCGGGCAATGGTGGCTTTGAATACTTCATCAAAGCGTTCTCCAACCGTGATTTTCTCTTCGCACTGCGCAACACCATCATGCTCAATCTGCTCGATTTGATCATTGGCTTTCCAGCCCCGATTATATTGGCGCTGCTGCTAAACGAGCTTACGTTTAAACGCTTCAAGAGCTTAACACAGACAGTTGCTTACATGCCGCACTTTCTCTCCTGGATTATAATTGCCGGCCTGGCGTTGCAGCTTTTTGCTCCCACTACCGGCCTCGTAAACATTGTGCTTAATCATTTGGGGTTCGATCCTATACCGTTCCTCAATGACCCTACGCATTGGGTGTTTACCTATATATTCCTTGGAGTCTGGCAGAGTGTCGGCTGGAATACCATAATTTACCTGGCATCGATTACGAGTATCGATCCTGAGCTATATGAGGCTGCATCTATGGATGGGGCGGGCCGCTTCAAAAAAATGTGGCACATCACATTACCGGGCATTCGTCCTACAATAATTACTCTGCTCATTTTGAGCCTTGGCCGCATTCTGGGTAGTGAGTTTGACAGGCCGTATGCGCTGGGAAATGCTTTGGTCAATAATGTGTCCAATGTTATCTCGACTTTTGTTTATACAAACGGTATCCGCGGGCTGCAATTTTCGCTGACTACGGCGGTGGGGCTGTTTCAGTCTGTTGTCTGTGTTATTTTCCTGTTTACCGCAGACGCCATTACTAAAAAGCTCGGCGAGCGCGGCATATGGTAGGGGGAGGACATAGTATATGATTAAATCGAAAACAACGAAAATCGGTGATTGGATTATTGCATTTATTTGTTTGCTGGTCATTTTAATTTGTTTACTGCCAATGCTTAACATTTTAGCACGTTCTCTCAGTTCCAAGGATGCATTAATCCGCAACGAGGTTATGCTGTGGCCTAAGGAGTTTAATTTCGATGCGTACCGTCTGGTGCTAAATGATATGAGATACGTATGGTCACTTTCATGGACGGCCATATTGACAGTCATATGCACTATTGTGTCTTTGTTTATGACCACCCTATGCGCATATCCCCTTATATACGACAAACTGAAGGGGCGGCGCTTCATCAGCACTTTGATTATATTTACCATGTACTTTAATGCGGGTGCAATTCCAAACTATCTGCTGATGAAGGATCTGGACCTGATCAACCATCCATTGGTGCTCATAATTCCGAGCTGTTTAAGTGTATTCAACATGATCATCATGCGCAGTTTCCTTTTCAATATACCGGATAGCTTACGGGAGTCGGCGGAAATAGACGGTGCAGGACCCATTCGGATACTGGTCAGCATTTATCTGCCTCTATCCACATCAGTGCTTGCTACACTCGCGCTCTTCTATGCTGTGGGACGCTGGAATGGTTTTTCAGATGCGCTGATGTATATGAATAATAAGAAATACTTTCCCATACAGCTGCTGCTGTATAACATCATAAACAATTTAACAAGTGTTGAGGTTGCGACTCAGGAGGGCTTCAACAGCACCCCGGGGATTACGGAAACTCTCAAGGCTGCAACTGTTATGGTTGCTACAGTGCCAATCCTACTGGTTTATCCATGGCTTCAAAGGTACTTTATTACAGGTGTAACTTTAGGTGCGGTAAAGGGTTAACAATATTGAACGCGATAAGGGTTTTACATCGCGCTTCAATTTCCTTGATATCCCATCGCGATAATTCGTTATTCCGTTGTAATATCATTATCGCGATTTATATTGTGTCGTAGACACTGTGTGTCTAAATAATATAATCTTATTATAAATTAGGAGGGTTATTATGAAAAAAGCGATTTCGTTTTTACTAGCCGGTGCTATGGTATTTACGCTTTTTGCAGGTTGCAGTAAAAGTCAGTCTTCCAATGATTCAACACCGGCACCAACTGCAGCGAATAGCGAGATTGTTGATGGAAAGTTTGTCAAAACAAGGTCTATCACTGTTGAGGTATTTGACCGTAACAATGATAAAGGAACCGCACCGGATGATAACTTCTACACAAAATACATCAAAGAAGGAATGCTTCGCGACCACAACGTAGATGTTAAGTTCGTACGTGTACCCCGCTGGACGGAGACGGAAGCGATCAATAACCTGCTTGCTGCAGGTAATGCGCCGGATGTCTGCGTTACTTACAGCTATCCGACGGTTCAGACCTATGCCAACATGGGCGGTATACTTGACTTAAGCTCACATCTGGAAAAAAACAAGTCTTTGCTGCCAAATCTATGGGGCCTCCTGGGAGAAGATAATATCAGCTATAACAAGGATCCTCAGAAGGGTACCATATGGGCTATTGAAGCTAAACTTTACAATAACTCCCGTATCAATACTTTCGTAAGAGAGGATTGGTTGAAGAAGCTTAACATTGCTGAGCCCAAGACTACTCAGGAGTTCGAAGCTATGCTGAAAGCTTTCAAAGACAATGCTCCTGCACTGCTGGGTGCTAATGCAAGCAAGATGATTCCATTCTCACTTAGTTTTGATGTGGGCTGGCGCGCTAATAACTTGCTAACTTCCTATATCCCGGACAAAGTTTCCGATAAGGATTTATATGTATACGGCTTTGACGACAGGCAGTTCCTGCTCCCAGGCATTAAAGACGGAGTAAAGAAACTCAACCAGTGGTACAATGATGGTCTGATTTGGAAGGACTTTGCTCTTTATCCTGCTGGTGACAAGACGGAGGATAACCTTATTAAGGCTGGCTATGTGGGTGCTTTCATGCATAACTGGGATTATCCGTATCGTGATGGTGATAACGGTATAGCTGCGAATTTAAAGAAGAATGTTGGCCCGGATGCTGCTTATATAGCAGTTGACCCCTTCAAGAACGATGCAGGAGTTTATAGAAAATTCCTCAGCAATCCGATCGACCGTAAGTTATTCTTCCCTGCTACCAACAAGGAGCCAGTTGCATCTCTAATGTATCTCGACTGGATTTCCAAGCTTGATAACCGTAAATTCCTTCAGATAGGGGAAGCGGGTGTTACTCATGAAAAGCAGGCAGATGGCGCAATAAAGACAATCGCTGCTGCTGGTGAAAAAATTATGAACTCTCCGAGTAATATCGACTATACCATAACTATCAATGGTTTGGACCTAGGGGATAAGGATATAAACATCAAATCAATGGCTCTTGCATACGCGGGTGTTGACAAGAGATTCATTGAGAAAGCATTCGCTACTGCGCAAAACGGTTCAAGAATCGCTAAGCATGTCAATGTTGGCGAGATCAAGGCAGAGGAAGGCCAAGGTGAAGCACTCAAAAAGAAGCGCGATAACCTGTTAGACCAGTCTGTTGTTGCTAAAGCTGATCAATTTGATGCGGTGTATGACAAAGGCTACCAGGATTATCTCAGCTCCGGTGGAAAAGCAATTATCGATGAACGTAAAGCGGCGTATGAAAAATTCTACAAATAAAATTTAATCATCTTCCATCATGGCTCGTAAAGTATAAATGAGAGTTTTCCTCTATTTATACTTTACGAGTTTCATGGGAGATTTCCTGTATTTGCTAAAACTTATAGTTTGATCGTCCATATACAATAAGAGACTTTTGTTTCCCAGGAAGATGGCATCCTTTACGCACTCAGAAGTTTTCCATTCCGGCCCATCTAGGTAAATTACCTTATCAAGGTTTTTCTTATGAAAATGAGGTACTGGCATTTTGCTGCCTCAAAATGACTTTACATGGAAGAATTTGATTTTCACAATAGTAACTGAAGGACTTGGAAGCGTGATGGTAAACCTTAATTGCATTCCATATAGAATAATAAATTAAATGTGTTAAAAATTCCTGATCTAAAGGGGTTAATTATATTTAAGGAGAAAATCCATGCTCAAAAAAGATGTGATAAATAACGATAACAGCCTTTATAGCTGCTGGTTAAACTACAGGAAGTGCTCTAGTCCTGAGCGAATGGATGAGTATAGAAAGGCTTGCAGCCATCTGGTAGTTAAGAATAACAACCCAGCCGTACAAACAGCTGTAGAGGAGCTTAGGATGGCGCTGAAAAAAATCATGGGTATAGAGCCGTTGATCATAGATAAGCCTTGCAATTCACCCTATTTATTTATCGGAACGGTTGAAGATATCAATATTTCCGATTTCAGTGCAGAGATTACTCAAAAATTTGTTGACGGCAGCTTTTTCATTAAAAATATTCAAAATGAAAAAAATGCATCTCTTAATATCATTGGCAAGGATGGAAATGGAGTGCTCTATGGGGTATTCCACCTGATTAAAGCGATGAATAGTGGAAAGGAGCTTTCCCAGGTTGAAACGATAGACATTCCGAAAAATAAACTTAGAATGATGAATCACTGGGATAATGTAAGCGGAAATATAGAAAGAGGATATGCAGGACAATCATTTTTTTACAGCAATAATGAGGTAGTTAAAGATGTCAGCCGGGTCAAGGAATATGCAAGATTGCTGTGTTCCATCGGAATCAATGGAGTCGTCATAAACAATGTGAATGTACATGAGATTGAAACAAGGTTTATTACCGAAAAATACCTGCCTGATTTGGCACGTTTTGCCGATATATTTAGAGATTACGGAATAAAGACTTATCTTAGTATAAATTTTGCTGCGCCCATCGAGATAGGTGGTCTTACAACTGCAGATCCTCTGGATGAGGGGGTCCGGCAGTGGTGGAAGGATACAGCATCTATAATATATAAACACATACCTGATTTTGGAGGCTTCCTTATTAAGGCTGATTCAGAATTCAGGCCAGGACCTTTTACCTATGGACGAAACCATGCACAGGGAGCAAACCTTTTAGCGGAGGCGTTAAAACCCTATGGAGGCCTGGTCATTTGGAGATGCTTCGTGTATAACTGCCTTCTCGACTGGAGGGACAGATCATTAGATCGAGCAAAGGCTGCTTATGATAATTTCAAACCATTGGACGGCGAGTTTATGGACAACTTAATACTTCAGATAAAGAACGGGCCCATGGATTTCCAGATCAGAGAGCCCATTTCACCACTGCTTGGGGCCATGGAAAAGACGAATATAATTTTGGAATTTCAGGCGGCTCAGGAATATACAGGTCAGCAGAAGCATGTCTGCTATCTTTTGCCCATGTGGAAGGAAGTTTTGAACTTTGATACCTATGCGAAAGGAAAGGGCTCTACAGTTTCAAAAGTAGTTGATGGTAGTCTTTTTAACAGCAAATATGGCGGAATTGTTGCTGTGTCAAATCTTGGAGACAGCAAATGCTGGACAGGGCACCCCCTGGCTCAGGCTAATTTTTACGGTCTGGGGAGGATCGCGTGGAATCCGGAACTTAGTTCGGAAGAAATCGCGGAAGAATGGGTAAAACTGACCTATGGCTGTGATACAAAAGTTGTAGAGACCATCGTATCCATATTAATGGAGTCCAGAGAAGTATATGAGAAATATACCAGCCCGCTGGGAATCGGCTGGATGGTGAATCCAAACCACCATTATGGTCCAAGTGTAGATGGATATGAATATTCACCCTGGGGAACCTATCACTATGCAGACTGGAACGGCATTGGAGTGGACAGGACTGCCGCAACCGGGACAGGATATACTGCACAATACCATGAGCCGGTATCAGCCATGTATGAAAATATAGAAACATGCCCGGAGGAGCTTTTATTATTTTTCCACCATGTGGAATATACGTATAAGCTAAAAAGCGGCAAAACGCTGATCCAGCATATCTATGATACACATTTTGAAGGTGTTGAGAAGGTAAAAGAGTTTATGGAAAGATGGAATTCCTTAAAAGGCAAAATCGATGAGGAAACCTTTAACGTAGTATGTGAGAAACTTAATATACAGCTTAAGGATTCAATAGAATGGAGAGATGTTATTAACACATACTTTTATAGAAGGGCAGGGATTTTGGATGAACAGGGAAGAAAAGTATATAAATAAGAAAATACTTTTTAATGATAGCTGGGAATTTGCAAAAAGTCCTCTGGAAGTAAGTAAAAGTGAGGGTTTAGATTTTGAACCTGTTGATATTCCCCATGACTGGCTTATATATAATACACTCGATCTTTATGAAAATAGTATAGGCTGGTATCGTAAAAGATTCACCTGTGAGAAGGAAGAAAAGCAGATACTGGTACGCTTTGATGGAGTTTATATGGATTCCAGCCTGTATGTGAATGATCAGTATATAGGTGAATGGAAATATGGGTATTCCTCCTTTGAACACGATATAACAGATGCAGTGGTGGAAGGAGAAAATGAAATCCTTCTGAAAGTAGTGCATCAAAGCCCAAACAGTAGATGGTATTCAGGTGCAGGTATATATCGTAATGTGTGGCTGAAGATCAGAGACAGGAATCATATCGTAAGTGACGGGATTTATATAACAAGCAGGAAGAAAGGGAATGACTGGCAGGTAGAGATTGACACAGAGCTGGACATTTGCGAAGAAGTGCAAATCTCTCATTCTATCCTATATAAGGGAAGGAAAATTGCAGGTACTTGTGAGAGGGTTCGTGCATCAAAGAAGCACAGCACCCATAATATACAAACGTTAACCATTGAAAATCCGTTGTTATGGAGTACAAATGCACCTAATCTTTATCAGGTTATAACAGAATTGCAAGTGCCAGCGAAGGATGATGTTCCGAAAGAACGCATGATCAAGTTAGAATCTATAGCTCAGAATATCGGATTTAGAGAGATTATATTTGACCCCCAGCAAGGGCTGAAGTTAAATGGCAAAAAGATGAAGCTGAATGGGGTTTGTGAACATCATGACCTGGGAGCTTTGGGAGCTGCCTTTAATAAGACTGCCCTGAGGAGACGGTTTGAGATATTAAAGGAAATGGGCGTGAATGCAGTGCGTACTGCCCATAATATGCCGGCACCGGAGCTTATGGAACTAGCAGATGAGATGGGTTTCCTTGTAGTTTCTGAAGCCTTTGATATGTGGGAAAGGCCGAAAAACCCATATGATTATGGAAGGTTTTTTAAGGATTGGGCGCATGTTGATGTAAATAGCTGGGTAATGAGAGATCGGAATCATCCGAGTCTCTTAATGTGGTGTATTGGGAATGAAATTTATGACACCCACGCAGACGGGAGAGGACAGGAATTAACAAGAATACTCATCGATTATGTACGAAAATATGACCCGAAAGAAAACGCAAGGATCACCATCGGGTCTAATTATATGCCCTGGGAAAATGCTCAAAAATGTGCCGATATTGTTAAAGTAGCAGGATATAATTATGCTGAAAAATATTATGTGAAGCATCATGAGGGACATCCCGACTGGATGATCTATGGCAGTGAAACGTCTTCCATCGTACAAAGCAGAGGGACCTATCACTTTCCCTTTGAAAAATCAATTCTTGCAGAGGATGATGAGCAGTGTTCCGCTCTTGGCAACAGTACGACCAGCTGGGGTGCAAAGTCAGCGGAGGCCTGTATTCTGGCAGAAAGAGATACGCCCTTCTCCCTTGGGCAATTTATATGGACCGGATTTGACTATATCGGTGAACCTACACCTTATCATACAAAGAACTCCTATTTCGGACAGATTGATACTGCTACATTTAAAAAAGATTCCTATTATATCTATCAGGCAGAATGGACCGACTACAGGACAAAACCAATGGTGCATATATTCCCGTATTGGGATTTTAATAACGGCCAAATCGTTGATGTCCGGGTATGTTCGAATGCACCAAAGGTCGAACTCCAATTAAATGGCAGGGCAATAGGGAGCTGTGATATCGACCATGAACATGGGACACAGCTTGTCGGATGGTGGAAGCTTCCCTATGAAGAAGGCGAATTGAAAGCGATAGCCTATGATGAAACAGGAAAAATTATTGCAACTGATGTAAGGAAATCTTTTAAAGACGCGAAGAGTATCAGATTGCATGCAGATAAAGATCGACTTATAGCAAACGGTACGGATTTGATCTTTGTAGAAATAACGATGGAAGATGAAAACGGTAATATTGTGGAGAATGCAAACAACCGGGTAGAGGTGCGTGTTACCGGAGCAGGCCGCTTGCTTGGGCTTGATAATGGGGACAGCACAGATTATGACCCGTACAAGGGGTTAAGCAGAAGATTGTTTAGCGGTAAGTTGATGGCAATCATAGGAGCAACCCTGGAGATGGGAAAAATTCAGGTTGAAGTATCTTCCATAGGGATGGAGAGCCGGACTGCGGAATTTGAGTCTCTTCCTGCAATCGATGAAGATCTGACAGGGATTTCTGCAAAAACGAAGAATACAGAGCTGCCATGCGTCATGGGAAACAGCGAAGAAATACCTCTCCGCAAGATTGAAATCATCAGCGATTACCCACGTATTTTTGACAGGTCAAGGAAGGATATGATTGTTAGCGTAAAATTATACCCTGAAAACACTTCATATAGGGAAGTAGAATGGAGTGTAGTGAATGATGCTGGAATTCCGTCAAACCTTGCTAAAATAGAATCCTTTGGGCATGAAGCGAAGGTAACAGCTTTGAGCGATGGAAAATTCTACATCCGCTGCACAAGTAAGAATGGTACCGGCAAAACGAAGCTCATCTCCCAACTGGAATTTAGCGTTTCCGGCCTTGGTACAGCTTATAAGGACCCCTATGGGTTTATATTGGGAGGGCTATATGATTATAGTAAAGGCGATGTTGGAAACGGAAATGAAAGGGGAGTAAGTACCGCAAGAGATGGTGAAACCCACGTAGGTTTTCACGGCATAGACTTCGGTCCATATGGCTCCGATACCATAACCATTCCAATCTTTGCTTTATCCAGTGAGGAGTACTATATACAAATCTGGGAAGGAATGCCCGGTGAAGAGGGTAGTGAATTACTGGCGAATGTGGTATACCAAAAGGAATCCCGATGGAATGTGTACCAGGAAGAAACCTACCGGCTGCCCAGAAGGCTACGGGGCGTCACTTCCATCTGCTTTGTTCTCCGCCAGAAGGTGCATATTAAGGGCTTTTCCTTTGAGAGAAAGAATAGAGCCTTTGAACAAAATTATGCAGCGGAATGTGACCACATCTACGGTGATACCTTTACTATAGCGGATCATTGCGTAGAAGGTATTGGAAATAATGTCTCCCTGGAATTTGGCAATATGGATTTTACAGGTGTGGGAGCCGAGAAACTGGTGCTTTGCGGCAGGTCGCCCATTGATAAAAACACGATTCTAATCCGTTTTTCCGGCTGGGAAGGCGAAAGTACGCAACTTGTTGAGTTCACCCAGTCCAGTGACTACGAAGAACGGGTGTTTGAACTTAGCAAGGCAGAAGGGTTACAAAAGGTTACCTTTATATTCTTGCCGGGGTGTAATTTTGACTTTGGATGGTTCCGTTTTGAACCTTAGTTAGGAGGAGTGAAAGCGTTGAGCGAAGAAATAAAGTCTCTTTTCTTAGAATACGCGGATTATTTTCCGATGGGTGCGGCAGTCAATCCGGGAGTGATTGAAAGTCACAAGGAGCTCCTGGTCAAACATTTTAACAGTATTACTGCCGAAAATGAAATGAAGTTTGCTGAAATTCATCCCAGGGAAGGGGAGTATACCTTCGAGAAGGCAGATGCACTGGTGGAATTTGCCCGAACCAATCATATGAAAGTTCGGGGCCATACCCTCGTGTGGCATAACCAGACGCCGGACTGGGTGTTTTCCGATGCCTCGGGTAATAAAGTATCCGAAGATGTTTTACTTGTTCGGATGAAGGAGCACATTCAATCGGTGGTTGGCCGGTATCGTGGGAAAGTATATGCCTGGGATGTTGTTAATGAAGTCATTGAGGATAGTGAGGCCTCGTTCTTAAGAAAGTCAAAATGGCTGGAATGTCTGGGGGAGGACTTTATTGAGAAGGCCTTTATATTTGCACACGAGGCTGATCCGAAGGCGATTCTTTTTTATAACGACTATGATGAATGTTCTCCTGCAAAAAGTCAGAAGATCTATCAGCTGGTAAAGAATCTGAAGGATAAGGGAGTTCCCATCCATGGGATCGGACTGCAGGCCCACTGGAATATTTACAGCCCCTCGCCGGATGAAATCAAAAGAGCCATTGAAAAGTATGCATCCCTGGGATTGCAGCTTCAAATCACGGAGTTGGATGTTTCGCTGTTTGCTTTTACCGATCATAGGACGGATATGAAGTCTCCCGAACCGGAACTGATGGAAAAGCAGGTCAAGTATTATGAAAACATTTTCCGAATATTCCGTGAATACAAAGAGATTATTACAGGAGTTACCTTTTGGGGAGTGGCAGATGATAAAACCTGGCTGGATAAATTTCCGGTAAAAAACAGAAAAAACTGGCCTCTATTATTTGATGTACAGCATCAACCCAAAGAAGCATTTTGGAAGGTAGTAGATTTTAGTAAATAGGCAAAGACATTATAATTAGTGGGATGCTTATTCGGATGCATATAACGAGGCATAAGATGTCCCCCACCTCTATAGGTGGCGGATACCGATTCATTTTATAGGCGGTGAGCATATCTCCCGCCTCGTTGAAACGGTGTGTTGAAATTGCTATGCAATTTCTTCCGTTGTTATAAGCATTGGGATCGAAGTGTGATATGGAATTTTATCACCTTTAGCATCATAAAGGAGGATCGTATGTCAGAAGTACCTGAATATTTGAATAAAAATCTACCGTTTGAAGAGCGTGCGAAAGACCTTGTGAGAAGGATGACGCTGGAGGAGAAGGTTACGCAGATGGTACATAAGTCACCTGCCATACCAAGACTGGGGGTTCCTTCCTATAATTGGTGGAGTGAAGCGCTCCATGGTGTAGCAAGAGCCGGGGTGGCTACGATGTTTCCACAAGCCATTGGAATGGCGGCGGCTTTTGACGAGGCGTTGATGAATCAGGCCGCAGAAGTTGTTTCCACCGAAGCCCGGGCAAAGTACCATGAATTTCAGCGGAAAGGCGATCATGATATCTATAAGGGGCTGACTTTATGGTCACCCAATGTAAACATATTTCGTGATCCAAGATGGGGACGGGGACATGAAACCTTCGGAGAAGATCCGTATTTGACCGGAAGATTGGGCGTTGCATTTATAAAGGGCCTGCAGGGGAATGATGAAAAATACCTGAAATCAGCTGCATGCGCCAAGCACTTTGCGGTTCACAGCGGTCCTGAGGGAGAACGTCATGAGTTTGATGCGGTGACCTCCAAAAAGGACTTACGTGAGACCTACCTTCCAGCCTTTCGAGACTGTGTCAAGGAAGCCGGAGTTGAGGCAGTCATGGGAGCTTATAACAGGACGAACGGAGAACCCTGCTGTGGCAGTGAAACGCTTCTGAAAAAGATCCTGCGCGAAGAATGGGGATTCCAGGGGCATGTTGTTTCCGACTGCTGGGCCATCAAAGACTTTCATGAACACCACAAGGTAACTGCAACAGCTCCCGAGTCGGTTGCACTGGCATTGAATAACGGCTGCGATTTAAACTGCGGTAACATGTATGGGAACCTTTTGCTGGCACATAAGGAAGGATTGGTGACCGAAGAAAGTATTGACAGGGCACTGACCCGTTTAATGACCACAAGAATGAAACTGGGTATGTTTGATGATCCGGAAAATGTTCCTTACTCCAATATACCTTACGAGATCAATGATTGTGAGGAACACCGGGCCTTTGCCCTTGAAGTATCCAAAAGGTCCATGGTACTGCTGAAAAATGAGAATAACCTCCTACCCCTGGATAAAAACCGGATTACCTCCGTTGCAGTGATCGGCCCCAATGCAGACAGCCGTGAGGCCTTAAAAGGGAATTACTTTGGTACGGCCTCCCGATACGTTACTGTTCTGGAAGGAATCCGGGAAGCAGTTCCAAAAGAGGTGCGTGTTTATTATGCAGAGGGCTGCCACTTATACAAGAAGAGTATCTCGGGATTGTCGGAGCCCAATGATCGAATCACCGAGGCTGTTTCGACCGCCGAAAGAGCCGATGTGACGGTTTTATGCCTGGGGCTTGATGCGACCATCGAGGGAGAAGAAGGTGACACATCCAATGAGTTTGCCAGTGGTGATAAAAGGGATCTGAGGCTGCCGGGCAAGCAGCAGGAACTGTTGGAAGCTGTTTATAAAACCGGTAAACCTGTCATTCTGGTGCTGTTGTCCGGAAGTGCCCTGGCAGTTTCCTGGGCAGATGAAAACGTTTCTGCTATCATCCAGGCCTGGTATCCCGGCGGTGAAGGCGGAAAGGCTGTAGCTTCCCTCATTTTTGGAGAGTACTCACCCTCGGGAAGGCTGCCGGTCACCTTCTACAGAACTTCCGAAGAACTACCCGATTTCAGGGATTATGCCATGAAAAACAGGACCTACCGGTATATGGAGAATGAGGCCCTTTATCCCTTTGGGTTCGGACTTAGCTATACCACCTTTAGTTATAGTGATGTAAAAATCAGTAAAGAGTCGATTCATGTAGGGGAAGCACTGGAATGTAGTGTTGTTGTGAAAAACACTGGCGGCATGCCCTCCTTTGAAGTGGTACAGCTCTATCTGACCGATATGGAGGCAAGTGTAACCATACCAAGATGGCAGCTGGCAGGATTCCGGTCTGTTTATCTCAACTGTGGAGAAGAAAAGGTAATCCGATTTACACTGACCGGAAGGCACATGTCCATCATTGACGAGGAAGGACGCCGGATGATTGAGCCTGGCAAATTTAAAATCCATATCGGAGGAAGCCAGCCCGACCAGAGAAGCATGGCTTTAAAAGGCAGTGAGGTATTGAGCCTGGAATTCTCGGTACAGGGTGAAACCAAAGAGATTGAATATTGATAGACTTTTTTATACGCAAAGCAGGTGCTAAAATGAATGATAGTATAAGCAATTCTCAATTTTTCAAAAATCCCATATTGCCGGGATTCTATCCCGATCCCTCCATATGCAGGGTGGATGAGGATTACTATCTTGTAACCTCTTCTTTTGCCTATTATCCCGGGGTGCCGATATTTCACAGCAGGGATCTTGTTCACTGGAACCAGATAGGACATGTGCTGAATAGAGAGTCCCAACTGGATCTTGATAATTTGGAGCAGTCCCAGGGGATTTATGCCCCAACCATTCGCTATATCCATGGTGAATTTTATGTGGTAACCACCAATGTCAAGAAAAGAGGAAATTTTATCGTCAAGGCTCAGAACCCTGCCGGCCCCTGGTCGGAACCCTATTGGCTGGATGCTCCGGGTATTGATCCCTCCCTGTTTTTAGATGATGACGGGACAGTTTATTATATTGGAACAAGGCCTGCCCCAGAAGGTGCCAAATATTATGGGAATTGGGAGATCTGGATGCAGCAGTTGGACCTGTGCACTATGAAATTGATAGGTGATACCTATTCGCTATGGAGGGGGGCTTTACGCGATGCAGTATGGCCGGAAGGACCGCACCTTTACAAGAGAGATGGTCAGTACTATCTTATGATCTCAGAAGGCGGAACAGGACATGAGCATGCCATTACGATTGCTAGAAGCAATGAAGTTAAAGGTCCCTATGAAGGAAATCCCGGCAACCCGATCCTGACCCACAGGCATCTGGGAAGAAATTATCCCATCGTGAACGTGGGGCATGGCGACTTGGTAGAGACGCAAAATGGGGAATGGTGGATGGTGCTGCTTGCATCAAGACCCTATGGGGGGTATTACCGTAATCTCGGCAGAGAAACATTTCTAGTCCCGGTGGCATGGGAGAATGGATGGCCGGTTGTCAGCCCTGGAACCGGAAAGGTAGAGTTTGAATATGCCTTTCCCAAATTACAGGAACAAAAGAGCAGAATAAAACCATGCTGTGATCACTTTGAGGAAAGCATTCTGGATGCTTTATGGAATTTTATCAGAACTCCCAGGGAAGAATTTTACAGCTTGAGTGAAAGAGCTGGCTGCTTACGACTAAAATTATTACCTTCCACAGTAACAGGGCATGGGAATGTGAGCTTTATCGGAAGAAGGCAGCAGCACATGAGTTTTCTGGCATGCACAAAAATGGACTTCCGTCCAAAGGCGGAAGGTGAGGAAGCGGGAATGGTTCTTTACCAAAATAGAAAATTTAATTACAGGTATACGTATACCCATAAGGAAAACAAAGCCATCATTCAGTTGATTAAATGTGAAAATGGAGAGGAAACGATTCTGGCAGAACAGGAAATATCTGCTGAAAGGCTCTATCTTAAGATCGAAGCATGCGGACAGGCGTTCAATTTTTATTATGGTACGTCAAGTGATTCCGAGACAGCTTTATTGCAGAATGTTGATGGACGAATCCTCAGTACCGATGTTGCAGGAGGCTTTGTAGGGGCATATATTGGCCTGTACGCCAGTGGTAATGGCCGCATCAGCTCAAATTGCGCAGATTTTGATTGGTTTGAATACACAGGCATATCATAAGGCCCCAGGAGGAGATCACGTGGATGCTAACAATGAAAGAACGAATTCGACATCAAAAGTAAATTCTTTGATCCATACCCATCCAAAGACTACTGAACTTAAGCTGCCACAGTTAATCAGTGACGGAATGGTTCTTCAAAGGGATCGGGATGTAAATATATGGGGGCGGGCTGCTCCTGGTGAAACCGTTACAGTGGACTTTTTAGGACAAACTTTTCGTACTACTGTTGATGAAGATGGTAAATGGTGCGTTGTGCTTCCTCCCAGTGGAGCTGGCGGCCCTTATGAAATGAAAATAGAGTCGGGTACCTGCATAACAGTCAAAGATATTATGATAGGAGATGTATGGGTTTGTTCAGGCCAATCCAACATGGTTTTGCCCATGGGCAGAGTCAGTGACTTATATGCCGAGGACATTGCCCAATCCTACAATCCGGCCATAAGGCTTTTTATTGTACCTGACAGGTATGATTTTAACATTGCACAGGAAGACCTTTCATCCGGCGAATGGGAAAAGGCAAACCCTGAGAGCATTCTTCATTTTACTGCAACAGGTTACTTTTTTGCGAAAGCATTGTTTGAAAGGTACCATGTACCCATTGGGCTGATCAATGCAAGTGTCGGAGGCTCGCCGGTAGAAGCATGGCTGAGCGAAGAGTCCCTAAAAAAGTTTCCTCACTATAAAGAAGTAGCCGATCAATTAAAGGATAATAATTATATAGAAAAGATTAAAAATGAGGAAGAGGCTGTTAGTAAAAGCTGGTACGATTACATCAATGAAATGGACCAGGGATTGTCCAAGGCTGAACATGCATGGTTTTCAGAAGAATACGATGCATCGGACTGGCCAACCATGGAATTGCCAGCTTTCTGGGAAGACGAAGGGTTAGGCCGCCTCCATGGAGTGGTATGGTTCAGAAAAGAATTCTATATCAGTTCCGAAATTGCAGGTAAGCCGGCCAGATTATTATTGGGAAGAATCGTTGACAGTGATTCAGCGTACGTCAATGGTACACTTGTAGGGACAACTTCTTACCAATACCCGCCAAGAAGATACGATATCCCCGCAAATGTACTAAAAGAAGGAAAGAACGTCATCGCGGTAAGAGTAGTCAGTACCTCTGGAAAAGGTGGGTTTATCAAAGACAAACCCTATAAAATTATTGTTGAGGGCAAGGAAATCGTTGATTTGACAGGCCGATGGCAGTACAGGGTAGGGGTAACAGCGAATCCACTGCCGGAAACTACCTTTTTTCAGTATAAGCCCTTAGGTTTATTTAATGGAATGATAGCACCGCTGATCAACTTCACCATCAAAGGGATTATGTGGTACCAAGGTGAATCGAATATTCGAAGAGCCTGGGATTACCAAGAGCTTTTCACTGAGTTGATTAACGACTGGAGAAAAAAATGGAATCAAGGAAGCCTTCCATTTTTATACGTTCAGCTGTCCAATTATTTGGAGTTGGAGGATCTAGTTGCAAAAAGAGGCTGGCCGGAAATTCGGGAAGCCCAGCGAAAAGTACTTTCGCTTCCTAATACGGGTATGGCTGTTACGATTGATGTTGGTGAATGGAACGATTTACATCCCTTAAATAAGAAAGCAGTAGGCAGCCGGTTGGCACTGTTGGCTCGTAAAATTGCTTATGGAGAGGATACAATCGTTTCATCGGGACCTATTTATAAATCGATGACCGTAGAGGGAAACAGACTTATCCTTCATTTTGAAAACGACAGTGGAAAGCTGACTTCAAGAGATGGTGAGGAATTACGGCATTTTGAAATTGCGGGGACTAATGGGGAATTTATTAATGCCAGGGCAATCATAGAAAATAACAATGTAGTTGTGTGGAATGATTTGATAGACAATCCTGTAGCAGTCCGTTATGCTTGGGTGGATCACCCGGAAGGTGCTAATTTATTTAATCAAGAAGGGTTACCGGCATCGCCTTTTAAGGATCGAATATGATGAAGAAACTCAAAAGTACTTGCTTGATTGGATGAAAAACGGGTGCATCTACCAGGGCTGCCAAAAATCAGCTTCAACAATCTTGTAAATAGGCTGCTGAATAAAAGGGAGTGTAAATAATTCTGTGTATTAGAGTTGCCGTAATCCTCCAATGGTAAGTATTTCGAGTTTAATAAGTTTTCACGGTGCCAGGCACCTAAGTTACTAAATTATTGACTCAACCCATACCTCCTGTTAAAACATGGACAGGAGGTATTTTCATGGGAAGAAAACCGAGGGTAGAGTATAAAGGAGCTATATACCATAGAAATTTATATATAGTTTACATATATATGACCATTTATGGTAATTTATTGATTTTGAGGTGTTTTCATATTATTATATATTTAATTGGAAATAAATATGAGGCTATTGAGCATTTACATAATATGCTTAATTTTATTTCAATAAAATAGAATGTCCTATGGAGAAAGTGAGGATAAGTAATATGAATTTGTGTACTACATTAGTTGAAGCTCTATTCGCTGCGTCGGAAGAAAGTACTAAAACTGCTTGTGGAATTACTTTTTATAAGGGGATGGAAACTAAAAAAATAACTTATAATGAATTAATGATGAACTCATTAAGTATTTCAAATGGATTAGATAAATTAGATATTAGAAAAGGAACCTATGTTTTATTGCAGCTAAAAGAGCCTGAATTATTTATAAAAGCTTTTTGGGGGTCAATATTACAGGGCTGTATTCCTGTTCCTCTAACTGTTAGTGATGAAAAAGGCTTTAGTGTCACTAAATTAAAAAATATTATCAATAATTTAAATAACTATATTATAATTACAGAGGAACAGTATGCGAAAGAACTTAAGCAGCAATTGGAATGTAAAAATATTATTTATGCAATTGAAAACATCACTTGTAATGGACCTTTAAATGTTCCTTTTATTCCTTCTCAAGATGATTTAGCTTATATACAATTTTCCTCAGGTAGTACAACAAATCCCAAAGGGGTATGTCTCTCTCATAAAAACATATGCTCAAATATAGATTCCATAATTAAAAGATTTGGAGATGTGGAAGGCATTAAAAAGGAAAGGATAATGGGGTGGTTGCCATTAACGCATAACATGGGACTTATTGGTACGCACCTTATGCCACTTTTTGCAGGTATGGAACAATTCATTTTATCTCCCCAATGTCTAATTCAATATACTCCATATATTCTTCAACAAATTAAAGTACAAAATATAACTGGGATATCATGTCCAACTTTTTTAATGAGATGGATATTGGCAAAAATGAAGGAAAAAGAGTTAGAAACATTAGATTTTTCTACTATTAACACTATATCTATGGGAGCAGAGCCTATTAACCCAAAACTTGTAAAGAATTTTTTAATAAAAATGAAACCTTATGGTTTAAAGGAAAATACTATTTGTTGCGGTTATGGATTAGCGGAATCCTCTCTGCTTGTAACTCTTCAGCCAAGAGAACAAGGTATTAAAACAATATATATTGATGATAAAGAGGTTGTTTTGAATGGACAAGCTTTAGAAGGCGTAAATGTGTATACTATAAATGATCAGGAAGAAAGACAGGAAAATGGAAGAATTGGTGAACTTATTGTTGAATCGGAAAGTGTTATGAAGGGTTATCTGGGAATTGACAGTTCGGACATTGTAAAAAATGGAAGACTTAAGACCGGCGATATTGGTATTGTATTCGATGAAGGAATTGCAATACTTGGGCGTAAAAAAGATATGATAATCATCAATGCAAAAAACTATTATGCACAAGATATAGAAATGAAGATAGAAGAAATGCTGAATATACCTGCAGATTATTTTGTAATTACTTCAACATTAGATTCACAAAATAACGAATTAGTACAACTATATATTCTAAAAGAATTATATGTAAGAGATCCAATGGTTTGTAAGGAAATTGAAAAAGCATTTGAGTCATATACTGGCAGTAAATTGTCTGATGTATTCATTATTGAGAGCATACCCAAAACGGTAAGTGGTAAAAAGCAGAGATATCAAGTTCAATTTTCAAAAGAAATAATCAGAGTAAGTGAACCGGAAATCGTAAAACATGAAAAACCATCTTCTCCCTTGGAGATTCAAATTGCAAAAGTTTGGGAAAGTGTTCTGAATGTACCTGTTTATGACGTACATACTTCATTTTTTAAGATGGGGGGAGACTCTCTTACAGTATTTGATTGTGTTATACAACTAAATAAATTAAATTTGTACATTTCTTCGGAATATTTCTTTTCACACCCAACAATAGCTGAGTTGGCTAAGAAAGCGGAATCAAAAGGAGGTTCTATTATCACGGAACAAGAAGTGGCTGTTGGCTTGGTAGCCCCTTTACCATTCCATTATAGTCTATTACACAAAAAGCATATCGATCAATGGAATTTCAGCAGTTTATTCGATTTGAACCCAATACCAGCCAACGATACTCTAAAAAATATCTTGAAGTATCTTATTATGCAGCATGATGGCTTGCGTTATAGATTTAAAATTGAAGGCTCAAATATAACAGAGTATGTTGTTGGAATTGAAGAAAGTGTTTGTATTGAAATAATCAAATATAAGGACGAAGAGAACTTAGAGTCTGTTTTTGCCAAATATCAAGAAACTCTGGATATTACGCAGTGTCCTCTTAAAATGGTTGCCTTTTATAAGGAAGGTGAGGATTACGGAAAATTACTTGTTATGTGGCATCATGTTTTAGGCGATGCTTATTCTATAGGTAAATTCATGGAGGATTTCCTGGACATTTACAGAACAGTAGTTGTCAATAAAAGTGAATATATATTGAAAAAAAAGACTACGTCCCTGAGACAATGGAGTGCCATCGTAAATAAATTCGCCTTTGATAAGGAATGCATAGCGGATATTGATTATTGGAAACAGGCTTGCAATTCAGGTAATATAATCCCAAGTGATTATGACTGGAGTCCGGAGGATAATATAATGGATTTTGAAAAAGTACATGAATTCTTATTATGTCGAGTTGACGATTTAAAAGATGCTGAAGAACTACAGTATAAACTTCTGGCAGCATGGTCAGAAACTATAAGAGAATGGACACAGCAGGATGAAATAAATTTATCGTATACTTTAAATGGGCGTCATGGTATACAGGTTGACCCCGATTATGATCTTTCAAGAACGATAGGTTGGATTGCTTTTAATGTACCTATTAAAATAAACTTAAAGGGCAAAACTACAAGCTTTGAAATTATTCACCAAGTTAAAACTGTTGTACAATCAATACCACATGGCGGAATCAGTTTTGTATGTTTAAAGTATATTAATAAAGATGCGGAATTAAGTAAAAAAGAACTTCCCAAAATAACGTTTAACTATTATCAGATAAACACTAACACTACGCTATTTGAAGACTCCGGTTACAAGATAACCAAGTCATCTCAAAATATAGGATTAATGGAAGATCCACAAAAAAATAGAGAACGTATTTTGGATTTGGTTGTTAGAAGAACACAAGATAATGAATTATATGCAAAGATTCACTATTGTTCTAAAATACATAGTCAGAAAACAATACAGCATCTTACTGACGAACTTAAAAACCAAGTTCAGAAATTTTGTAAATATAAGACTGATGAATCATCTAAATCACAGTAGCTATTCTAGAAGAGCGGCGCCAGGCACCTAAAGGAGAAATAAAAATTAAGCAACGATAAAAACAGAATGAAGAAGGCTGAGATCCGGTTTTATAGATAGGTCAAGCTGAACCTGGTGATTCCAGCCGGACAACGAGGTGTAATGGGCTGATTTGCCGGGTTGGTTTAAATCACTTTCAACTTGGTCTATCTATATTTGATTTCAGCCTTCTTCATTTTTGAGAAAAGCGGCATGGAAGCGCTGGAAGCATCCCTTCGCCTCTCCCTTTGCCGGTGAATTCAGCTATTTTGCAGGCATATGCTGTGTCATGCAATGAATTCCGCCACCCCACCGCAGGTTTACACTTTCCGCATCAACACCGACGATATTCCGTCCGGGATACACACTCTGGAGTATACCCCGGACCTGGTTCTCCGTTGCCTTCAGCGCATCCGGCTGTCCCGGCTTCCAGTAAGTTTGCATGATAACAGCCCCATTCGTCACTGCATAGTTCATATAACTGTACACTGGAGGGATGCCGGTATTGGTTGCTTTGGAATACATCGTAGAGGGAAGGGGAACCCTGATGATCCGGAATGGCTTGCCGTCCTGATCCGTTGCATTTTTCAGTATTCCGTAGTTCTCTTCCATACGCAGGTTGTCTTCCTGTGAAGCTTGGCTGATATTCCGGTCGCCGGGCAGGACCTGTGCCAGGAGGATGGTATTGGCATCTGCAAAACGCGCGATTTCGTTAATATGTCCGGTAGTGATTCTGTCATCTCCGACGAGGCCCTTCTTTAGCCAGATGACTTTACTTACTCCCAGCACCCTTTTGTATTCATTTTCGATTTGATTCAGGGTCATTCCGGGGTTCCGGTTGAGGGCGACCGACGCAGTGACCATGATCGTACCTTTTCCATTTTGTTCTATGGCACCGCCCTCCGAGACCAGGTTGGTGTCGATCATACGGATTCCGAACTGCTGTGCGACTGAATTATTTACCTGATTCTCGGTATTGACGTATACGGAATTCCCGTCCCTACCGTAATTGTTGAATTTGAAGTCGGGGATACCCAGCTCACCGACATTGTCCTTGAGGAAAATCGGTCCTACATCCCTGGCCCATATGGAGTAGTGATCAATGACATAGTACTTTACATTGGAATCCGAAAAACCTCCGGCAGTAATGAGATGTTTTGCTTGAGTGATTTCCGCGTTGCTTCTCACCATCAGGTTTACTTGTACATACGGGGCTAAGGCTTTGATGATTCTGGCAGAAACAGCACTTACCGGACTGCTACCGGAATTGTATACTTCCGATGGCCACTGAAGCCAGATGGCCTGCTGTGGTTCAAACTCAGCGGGGAAGCGGTAAATTCTAGGTATGGATAGAATATCGCCCACCAGCAATCGATTCGGATTGCTGAGAAAATTCTTACTTACGAGGGAACGAATACTGGTATTGTATTTTCCAGCAATTTTCCCAAGCGTATCACCGCTTCGAACAGTATAGATGATCGCATCACTTCCGGGTGTTATCTTTAATTTTACACCAACCGTAAGGTTTTCCGGAATTACTGAGGGGTTCAGTGAAGCAATACTGGCAGCAGTCGTGTTAAACCTTTGTGCAAGCGTATGGAAAGTATCGCCGGGTGCAACCGTATAGGTAATCGTGTTTGGCGCCGGCTGTGCACAAGCATCCAAGGTAAAACAGTGTAACACAGCGATTGAAAGCATCAATGAAACTAACTTTATTAAATACCTTTTTATTTTTGACATTTTATGATACCTCTTTTATTTTCTTATGCTATTATATTTAGTATTAGTAACGGCTTAGAAATTATTGAAGGTAAAACAGGACAGCAGTTGCTGGATTTTCCAGGGGACATTTCTCAACAACGAAACAAAAAAGCAAAAACTACTTTACCGAACATATGTTCTGTGCTAAAATATAGAAAACAGGGTTAGGGGAGTGAAGGATATGCCAAGAAAAGCACGGCAAAAGCATGAAGAAGCGATTTTCCACATCATGTGCCGCAGCGTATCTGAGTTCCTGCTTTTCCGGGAGGATGCGGACAAGGATTACTACCTCGGATTGCTAAAGCGTTACACAGATAAATTTAAATGCAGCATTTATGGGTATTGTCTGATGGAGAATCACCTCCACCTGCACCTGGATCCGAAAGGGTTTGACGTATCCAGGTTCATGCACTGTACGAATACGGCCTATGTGCGGTACTACAATAAAAAGTATAACCGGCATGGACATGTGTTTCAAGGCCGGTTTGAAAGCAGGATTCTTAACACGGAGGAGTATAATCTTACGGTCTCGGCATACATACATAACAACCCCCAGGACGTTGAAGGCTTTTCCGGCAGAGAAGAGGAGTACAAATACTCTTCCTACGGAATATACCTCGGGATCCGGAAGGACCTGCTGCAACTGGTGGACAAGAGCTTCATTAGAGCGCTGTTTATAATCGATAAAGAAGAAAAGTTTGAAGAGAAATACTTCGGGTTTGTAAGCCACCAAAGGGATGTCGGAAGTTTTGGAAAGCTGAAGAAGACACTGGCTTCCGCGGTAGAGAATGAGTATATCAGTGGGAGGAAGGTGATGGTGAGGGATCTGCCGCCCTCGAAGGTTATTTCCTTTATCTCCGGCAAACTTCTGATTACGGAAAAGGTGGGTATAGCAGTAAAAGGACGTAGAAATCTGCATGATTTCCGGGCTTTCACCGCTTATGTACTTAGAGTGCTTTGTGGACTTGGGTACAAGGAAATCTGCAGTAACCTGTACAATATTACCATGTCCGGTTGCTCACGTCTTTGCAATAGGGGATATAGCCTGCTGAGTGGAAAGGATACGCTTTATAGTGGGGTGTTTGATGCATTAGTGGGCAGTCAGTAACAAACAACCTTCCTTACCCTCCGTGAGAGGGCTTTGTTTGCGTGGGAATCTTAGGAATTACGGGACAATTTACCTTAAATAATTATGAAAAAGCTTGTGTGAAACCTGGGCGTTCGGGTTTTACACAAGCTTTTTTGCTTTTCCGTCTCGGGCTGTTGAAAAACTGAAAGTTGAGAACTGTCCCCTTAGAATATAGTGCTTATGTTTAAGTCGAAGGTAAAGTTTTCCTACATATTATCTATTATAGGCGTGT
>ENA-OFCE01000139-OFCE01000139.1-metagenomes-genome-assembly--contig:-NODE-139-length-54003-cov-4.442037_pt1 | contig 54003 bp, 42 predicted proteins | sample MGYA00153388_OFCE01 | MGnify analysis MGYA00153388 | reverse complement strand
CGATCTTCGTGAACAGGTCTCGCTGTGTGCCGCCGCGGCGCAGCAGCTCGACGGCGCGCAGGCGCGACTCGCGCGGGCGCAGCGCCTCGTGCATTTCCAGCACTTCGATGATCTGGTTGCCCACGGTGTACAGCGGATTCAGAGCCGTCATCGGCTCCTGGAAGATCATCGCGATGTCGGCACCGCGAATGCCCTGCATCTCACGCTCGGAGCGGGCCGTCAGGTCCACGCCGTCGAAGCCGATGCGGCCTTCGGTGGCCGAGCCGGCCACCAGCCGCAGCACCGACAGCGCGGTGATCGACTTGCCAGAGCCCGATTCGCCGACCAGCGCGAACTTCTCGCCGCGGGCGATGCTGAACGAGACGTCGTTCACCACCGTGCTCGATCCGAACCGCACCGTCAGGTGCTCGATCTGCAGCAGCGGCGGCGCGTCGCCTGCGATGCGGTCCGCGGCGTCGTTCGAGGTGCCGTGTGCGGTGCCGTGCGCGGTGTCGTGCATGGAACGTGCGCCGCTCGTCATGACTTGCGCGTGTCGAAGGCGTCGCGCAGCGCATCGCCGATGAAGGTCAGCAGCAGCATCGTCACGGTCAGCAGCAAGAAGGTCGGCACGATGATCCACCACGCGTCGAGGCTGTCCTTGCCCTGCTTGAGCAACTCGCCCAGCGACGGCACCGACGAAGGCACGCCGAGGCCAAGGAAGTCGAGCGAGGTCAGCACCAGGATCGCACCGCCCATGCGAAACGGCAGGAACGTGATGACCGGCGTGAGCGAGTTGGGCAGCACATGGCGCCACATGATCTGCGCGCTGCTCAGGCCGAGCGCGCGCGCCGACTTGACGAACTCGAGCGACCGATTGCGCAGGAATTCGGCGCGCACGTAGTCGGACAGCCCGATCCAGCCCCACAGCGACAGCAGCACCAGCAGCAACAGCACGGACGGCTCGAAGATCGACGCGATGATGATCAGCAGGTAGAGCTCGGGCACGGCGCCCCAGACCTCGATGACACGCTGCAGCAGCAGGTCGGTGCGTCCGCCGAAATAGCCCTGCACGGCGCCCATCAGGATGCCGATCACGGTGCCGGTGAAGGTCAGGGCGATGGCGAACCAGATGCTGACCCGAAAACCGTACAGCAGCCGCGCCACCATGTCGCGTCCCGAGCGATCGGTGCCGAGCCAGTTGGTCGCGTTCGGCGCGGCCGGCGGCGGCAGGCGGGCGAAATAGTCGGTCGAAGTCGCCGAATGCGGGTTCAGCGTGCGCAGCGACCAGTTGCCCGGCCGGTCGAGCAGGTCCACCACCAGGGGATCTTTCCAGTCGGCCGGCGTGGCGAAGTCGCCGCCGAGCGCGGCATCGCTCGGGTTGCTGACGAAGGGGTAGAACGTGGCGCCGTTGACGTGCGCTATGAAGGGCCGGTCGTTGCTGACCAATTCGCCCAGCGTGGCCACCACCAGCATCACCAAGAAGATCCACAGCGATCGGTGGCCGAGGCGGTTGCGCTTGAAGCGTGCCAGGGCCCGCTGGTTGGGCGACATCGGCGTGGGCGGCAGCGCGCTGCCTGCCGCGCTGGATGTGCCGGCCGACGCGTCGGCCACGGTGCTGCTCATCGCTCGGCCGCTCCGAACTGCACGCGCCGGTCGACCACGACATAAAGCACGTCCGACACCAGCTTGACCACCAGTCCGATCAGCGTAAACACATAGAGTGAGCCGAGCACCACCGGATAGTCGCGCCGGATCACCGCCTCGTACCCCAGCAAGCCCAGCCCGTCGAGCGAGAACAGTGTCTCGATCAGCACCGAGCCCGCGAAAAAGGCGCCGATGAAGGCCGCCGGAAATCCGGTGACCAGCGGGATCAGCGCATTGCGGAAGATGTGCTTGTAAAGCACGCGACGCTCCGACACGCCCTTGGCGCGTGCCACCAGCACGTACTGCTTTCGCATCTCCTCGACGAAGGTGTTCTTGGTCAGCATCGTCAGCGCCGCGAAGCTGCCGATCACCAGGCAGGCCAGCGGCAGCGTCAGGTGCCAGAAGTAGTCGGTGATGCGGGCCGGCCAGCTCAGCTCTTCCCAGTTGTCCGACACCAGCCCGCGCAACGGAAACCAGTCGAAGAAGGTGCCGCCGGCGAACATCACGATGAGCAGCACGCCCAGCACGAAGCCGGGAATCGCGTTGCCGATCAACACCACGGTGGTGGTGGCCGTGTCGAAGCGGCTGCCTTCGCGCACTGCCTTGGCGATGCCGAGCGGGATCGACACCAGGTACGAGATGAGGAAAGTCCACAGGCCCAGGCTGATGGACACGGGCAGCTTCTCGAAAATGAGCTGCGAGACGGACTTGTTCTGCATGAAACTCTTGCCGAGGTCGAACGTGGCGAAGCTGACGAGCATTTCGACATAACGCACGTGTGCCGGCTTGTCGAAGCCGTACAGCTTCTTCAACTCCTCGATCTGCTTCTTGTCGATGTCGCGACTCGCCTTGTACGCGCCTTCACCGCCTTTTTGCGAGGCCCGCGCTTCGGCCAGCACTTGTTCGACGGGCCCGCCGGGCACGAACTGGATCACGATGAACGTGATCGTCAATACACCCAACAGCGTGGGCACCATCAGCAGCAAGCGTTTGAGGATGTAGGCAAGCATCGGGTCAGCGCGGCGCGGCGGGCGGGTTGTCCTTGAGCCACCAGGTCCACAGCGGCCACGGCTGCGAATTGCTGGACGGGTACGAGTCTGCGGCGAAGTATTTGGCCCGCACCGCCGGCATGCCGAAGCGGTTCCAGTACGAGATCTGCTCGGTGGGCTGATACACCTGCGGGATTTGGTAAAAGCTCCAGGTCACGATCCGGTCGAGGGCGCGCGCCGCGGTCTGCAATTGATCGAGCGTCTGCACCTTGGCCATCACGTCGATCAGGTGGTCGACCGCCTTGCTCTTGACGCCGCGATAGTTGCCGTTGCCCGGTTCGTCGGCCGACTTGCTGCTGTACGACGAGGCCAGGTCGCCCGCGCTGGGCAGCGTGAAATCGCCTTCGACGATCACCACCACATCGAAGTCGTAGGCATCCAAACGCCTCCCGTACAACGAAAAGTCGACGGTGCGCTCCTTCATCTTGATGCCGAGCTTTTCGAGGTTGCGCTGGTAGTCGAGCATGCGGCCCGGCGAGCCCGGCTCCATGTATTCGAACTCGAACGCTTCGCCCTTGGCATTGCGCAGGATGCCGTCGCTGCCGACCTTCCAGCCGGCCTGCGCCAACAGGTCGCGCGCCTGCCGCAGGTGTTCGCGCAGCGCATTGGGCCCGGTCAGGTTGCTCGGCGGCACCCAGGCCGGCCCGAACACGCGGGGCGGCAGTTCGGCGCGAAACGGCTCGAGCAGTTTCAGCTCGTCGGCCGATGGTGAGCCTTGCGCGGCGAACGGCGAGTTGTTGAACACGCTGTACGAATGGCCGAAGGTGCCGTAGAGGTTGTAGCGGTCGAAGTCCCACGCCAGCATGAGGGCCTCGCGCACCCGCACGTCCTGGAACAGCGGGCGTCGCGTGTTGAAGTGCATCGACTGCAGACCCTGGCCGGTCTCGACCTTCAACGCGGCCTTGACGATGCGGCCGTCGTCCCACTTCGGGCCCTTGTGCTGGCGTGCCCACGCGCTGGCACGGTATTCCTTGAAGATGTCGAATTCGCCGGCCTTGAAGGCCTCGCGGGCCACGGCGTCGTCGTTGTACATCCGGTAGCGCACGCGATCGAAATTGAAGTAGCCGCGGCGGCTCGCAATGTCGGCGCCCCAGTAATTCGGGTTGCGCTTGAACACGATGCGGCTCGGCATGTCGTAGCTCTCGATCAAATAGGGGCCGGTCGCGATCGGTGGCTCGGTGACGACCTCGTCGAACTTCTTGCCGGCGCCCCATTTGGGCGAGAACACCGAGATCGAGCCGGCCGTGAACACGGCGTCGATCGAGCGCGCCTTCAAGTCGATGCGCACCGTGCGCGCATCCACCGCGACCGCGCGCTCCAGGTCGGCCAGGCCGGTCTGAACGCCGGGCGAGGCCTCCTTGCTTTTCAAGCGCTCGAGTGACCACACCACGTCGGCCGGCGTCACCGGGTCGCCGTTGCTGAAGCGCGCTTTCGGGTGGAGGCGAAACGACACCGACGACAGGTCGGGCGCCACATACATCGATTCGGCCAACACGCCGTACATCGCCAGCGGCTCGTCCATCGACAGGATCGCCAGCGGCTCAAGCATGAACATCGACAGTCCGGCAGGCGCCACGCCGCGGGTGGTGTATGGATTGAACTTGTCGAAGCTCGAGCGCCGGTCGGGGTTGCGCAAATTCAGCGTGCCGCCTTTGGGTGCCTGCGGGTTGACATAGTCGAAGTGAGCGAAGCCGGCCGGGTATTTGGGTTCGGTGTAGGCGGCGAACGCATGCATCCAGCGTCCGGTGTTGAGCGGCGCCGCCACCGAGGCGGCCGGGGTCGGCAGTGCAGCCACCGACGTGGCAGCCTGTGCCGTCGGGATCAGGAGCGACAGGCTGGCAAGCGTGCTCGCCAGGATGCACACAGCGGGTCGGAGCCAGTCGCACAGCACGAGGTCGCTGCGAAATAGGATCATTCGCATGGCGCGAATGGTAGGCGATGCCGAGCCGCAACGCAGCGCTTAGCCTCGTCCAACGTGGTGTGACCGCTGGCGGTCGGCGTCACGGCGTCGGGCCGGTTCGCGTCGGTGCGTGGCCATGCTGAACCGCGTTTGCAGCCCAGAGGCTTGACATGGCGATGGAGTGAACCGACAGGCGCCTTGGAAAATCATGGCGGGACGTCGGCCCGGTCGACCAGCGTGCCGCCCTGAATCGACCTGACGCCGCGGCCTTGCTTGCCGACCCGCGTTGCCGGACGGCTGCATTCATGCCAGGAAGGGGCTGGAGGTCGACGCCATCGATCGACCGAATGCTGCGTGCGATCTTTTCCGACCGGTGGTCGATCGCCTTCATCGGGTCGACGCACTGGCCGACGATGCTGCCTCCGCGCACCGCGACCGAGCTGGCGTTCTGCGACAGCTGGAACGCCTGTCGATGGCTGTCGATGGCTGAATCTGCTCAGCGCGTCCCGGGCCGCACTTTGGGCCAGCGTCGCGCCGGTACCGGCTTCGCCTCCCACCCGTCACGTCGGGCTGCGAGCCTCAACAGCGGGGGCACTGAGGCCCACCGCCAAGCGGCATTTGCGGCCGGTGGGCCATCGACAACCTGCCGACGCCCACCGAGGCTCCCGTCGAATGACTCAACGGGGCCGCTCAGTGCGTCGAGGTCAAAGGCGTTCGAATACGGCAGCGATGCCTTGGCCGCCGCCGATGCACATCGTCACCAGCGCATAGCGGCCGCTGGTGCGGTGCAGTTCGTAGACAGCCTTGGTGGCCAGAAACGCTCCCGAGCAACCGATCGGGTGGCCGAGGGCGATCGCGCCGCCGTTCGGGTTGACCTTGGTCAGGTCGAACTCGAGCCCGCGCGCCACCGCGATGGCCTGGGCGGCAAAGGCTTCGTTCGACTCGATCACGTCCATCTGGTCGAGCGTCAGGCCCCCCTTTTTCAGGGCCAGCTTGGTGGCCGGGATCGGGCCTTCGCCCATCACGTCGTTCGGCACCCCGGCGACGGCATACGACACCAGGCGCGCCAGTGGCTTGTGACCGTGCGTGGCGGCGACGGCGGCATCGCCCAGCACGAAGAATGCGGCGCCGTCGTTGATGCCCGAAGCATTGCCGGCGGTCACGGTGCCACCTTCTTTCTTGAAGGCCGGCTTCATCTTCGCCAAAGCCTCGAGCGTGGTGCCCGCCTTGACGTGCTCGTCGGTGTCGAAGATGACCTCGCCCTTGCGCGTCTGCTTCACGATCGGAAAGATCTGCGACTTGAACCGGCCTTCGGCAATCGCCGCGGCAGCCCGGCGGTGCGATTCGACGGCGAGCGCATCCTGCTCCTCGCGGGTGATGCCCCACTTGGTAACGAGATTCTCGGCCGTGATGCCCATGTGCCCCACGCCGAACGGGTCGGTCAGAGTGGCCACCATCATGTCGATCAGCTTGGTGTCGCCCATGCGGGCGCCGGTGCGCATCGCCGGAGACAGGTAGCCGCCGCGGCTCATCACTTCGACGCCGCCGCCGATGCCGTAGTCGCAGTCGCCGAGCAGGATGTTCTGTGCTGTCGTCACGATGCCTTGCAGACCCGAGGCGCACAGCCTGCCCACCGACATGGCAACACTGTCCATCGGCAGTCCGGCCTGGATCGCTGCAACGCGCGCGACGTACGGGAAGCGCGATTCGGTCGGGATCGTGTTTCCCACGGTCACATAGTTGATGGCCTTCGGGTCGACGCCGGAGCGCTTGACCGCTTCTTTCATCACCAAGCCGGCCAGTTCAGCCGGTTCGATGTCGGCCAAACCGCCGCCGAAAGTGCCGATCGCCGACCGGGCCGCGCCCAGAACCACCACGTCTCGCTTGCTCATGACCTTGCTCCTTGATTGATTGAAATACCACCAGAACACCGTTCAACGACGCGGGCCCGTTAGGCCTGGAATTGCTTTGGACCTTCAAGGCCTGGATGAATCGCGCAACGGCGCCAGCAACTGTTGGATCGCAGCGCCTTTTAAACTGTTTAACCCTCCACCACCCCCGGGCGGCCCCCATCGAAAACGTGGCACTTGTACGAAAACACGATGGTGTTGCCCAGATCGAAAGCGACGACGAACAGACGTCGGAAACTCCCTCGCAGACTGCCCACGATGCGGTCTGCCATGACCCGCAGGCTTTGATCACCGACATGCGCAACATTCACCGTGCTTCTGTCAAGCCGCACCAAGTCGAGACGGTCGACGCAGAAGCGCTGGAAAACCACACTTGATGGTAGACCATCGCTGTCGAAATCGTTACCTTCAGGACGTCAATGCGAGTGACTGTTGCGTGCAATCAGGGCCGGCCTTGCCGCAATGCGTCGGTCATCGCCTGCGAGTCCCGTCAGACGCGACTCGGCAATGAGTTCGCGATCGGGCCGAGCTCTTGTGGCTTTGTGCGACACCGACCAGAAGTGTCAAAATCGATCCGCTGGTTTTGAAAAATCAAAACGATTTCTAGTAGTCTCAATGCGGGTGCCCAGAACGCCTGTTTGTGCGAAAGATCGACGGTCTGCAGCGCAAATGACCGCCCTGGGCAGACTGATGTGGTGCAGTCCGGTGCGCACAGTGCAAGTGCAAATGTTCGAGCAGATCGGGGTAGTACCAATGGCATTTCACACTACAAAGCTTCTCGCTTGCTGCCGGCCTGCCGATGGTGACCCACCCGCCTTTCGGTGGTGCCGATTGACTCGGGCACCTGCTCTTGTTGTCCTCTTGATGGCCGCCGTTCTGGCGGCCGGAGTGCCGGGTCGCGTCGACGCTGCGGTGGTGCAGCCCACTCGCGATGATGAGGTGGTGGAAACCCTGCCGGCCGTGTCGGGCAACCGGGCGGAGTTGAGGCGCTTGCGCCAGCAACAGGCCGCGAGTCCGGGTTCTGTCGAAGCTTCGGTGCTGCTGTCCAGACGCTACCTGGACGAAGCACGCAGCCAAGGCGATCCACGGTATGCCGGGCTGGCCTTCGCGGCCCTCGCGGCATGGCCAACGCCGGCCACGGCGCCCGACGATGTGCTCTTGCTGCAAGCCACGCTGCAGCAGTTCATCCATGACTTCGACACGTCCGCAGCCAACCTGGAACGGTTGGTGAAGCGCAATCCCGGCAACGCGCAGGGCTGGTTGACGCTGGCCACGGTTCGGCGTGTGCAAGGCCGCTACGCTGATTCTGACCTTGCGTGCGTCAGCCTGCTCGCCGTCAAAGCCGGGCCGAGTGACCTTTATGCGCGAGCCTGCCAGGCAGAAAACGCCAGCCTGCGCGGCGATTTCGAGCAGGCGCGCAAGCTCGTCACGGGCCTGCTGAGTGCCACACGCCTCGATGGATCTGCGCGCAATTGGCTCCTGACGACACTGGCGGAGAGCGAGGCGCGCGCCGGCCGCCCGGAACAAGCCGAAGCGGCCTACCAGGAGGCGCAGGCCGCGCAGTTCGATGCCTACACCGCGCTGTCCTACGCTGACTTCCTGCTCGACGCCCAGCGTCCGGTCGACGCGCTCGCCCAGTTGCGGGGGCAAAAACGCACCGATGCCGTTTTGCTGCGGTTGGCGATCGCCGGCACCCAGGCCCGCGATCGGCAGGCCGTCGGCGACGTGGCCGAGTTGCGGCAGCGCTGGGCATTGGCCAATCAGCGCCCCGAGGCGCGCACCACGCACGCCCGGGAAGGTGCCATGTTCGCGCTGTGGATCGACAAGTCGCCGCAGCGCGCACTCGAACTGGCGCGTGAGAACGTCAAACACCAGCGTGAGCCACTGGACATCCTCGTGTTCGCCAAGGCCGCTGCGGCCAGCCAGGACGCGGCGGCGCTGCGCGAAGTCGCCGCGCTGACCCAAACCATGGGGCTTCGTGACAAGCGTGTCGATGCGCTGCTGTAAGGCCTGGCTGGCTGGGGCGTGCCTGCTGGTCGGCACGCTGGCGCAGGCCCACAAATCGAGCGATGCCTATGTGCATGTGAGCGGTGGCGGTGGTGCCGCGGTTGTGGTCAGGGTGGACGTCGCGCTGCGTGACCTGGACGTCGCACTGGACCTTGACACCAGTGGCGACGGCAAGTTGACATGGGCAGAGGTCCGAACCGCCTGGCCGGTCATCGAGGCCTATGTGCAGGCGCACTTCCGCGTTGATGGTTGTGCGCTGCCTGCCGCCACGCGAACGCTAGAACGCCGGATCGACGGCGTCTACGCGGCGCTGCAGTGGCAGCCCGATTGTCGGCCTGCCGGAGCACCGTCGATCCGCTATTCGATGCTGGCTGAGGTCGACCCCACGCACCGCGGCATCGCACGCATCGAATGGGCGGGCGCCGCGTCCGTGCTGCGGGTGTTGGTGCCTCGGGCCGGTGACACGCAGCAGTCTGCGCCGGCAACACAGGCGGAAGCACAAGTCGGCACTGCCTCGCCGCAGGGACAGGGGTCGGCTTCTGACGAGGGCCGTGCGGCGCGGCGCCCCACCGACGCAGTCGTCGCACCCGAAGCTGAAACGCCTGAAGCGGTTGCACCGCTTCAATTTTTGAGCGAGGGTGCTCGGCACATCCTGACCGGCTACGACCACGTGCTGTTTCTGATCTGCCTGTTGCTGCCGTCTGTGATGCGCCGCACCGCGCAAGGTTGGCAGCCGGTCGAACGGCTGTCGCAGGCTTTGTGGCCGGTGGCCGGTATCGTCACTGCCTTCACCATCGCTCATTCGATCACGCTTGCATTGGCGGCCACCGGCACCTTGTCACTGGCGCCGGCGGTCATCGAGCCGGCTATTGCCGTCACGATCATCCTGGCGGCACTGGACAACGTGCGCTCGATCTTCGGCGGCCGGCGAGCCCTCGTGACGTTTACGTTCGGTCTCATCCACGGCTTCGGCTTCGCCGGCGTGTTGGCAGAGTTGAAACTGCCTCCCGGCCAGTTCGCCTGGGCTTTGCTGCAATTCAACATCGGTCTCGAACTGGGCCAGTTGCTGATCGTGGTCGTGGTCAGCACCATCCTGTACGGGCTGCGCCGCAGCATTCACTATCCCCGCTGGTTCATCCGTGGCGGCTCTGTCGCGGCGATGGTGCTGGGCGCACTGTGGCTCGTGGAGCGCACCGTCAATGTATCGCTCCTGTCGCTGTGATGATGGCCGTGCACTGAACGGCCGCCGTTGAAGCGGGCGACTCTGCGTTCGATCCCGCGCCAGATTTCGCGCCTGGTCTCTCGCCAGATCGCGCGCTTCATCTCACGGCCAAAACGCTAATCGCGCAGGAAGGTCAGCAAGTCTTTTGTCAACCGCGCCTTGTGCGTCGCAAACAGGCCGTGCGGTGCATCCGCGTACTCGATCAACAGAGACTGCGGAATTCCTTTCGCCGCAGCGCGCCCGCCGGCGTCGATCGGCACCGTCTTGTCGGCCGTGCCGTGGATGATCAAGGTAGGGACCTTGAAGGCAGCAAGGTCGGGACGAAAGTCGGTCGTGGCAAACGACTTCGCACAAGCCAACGTGGCGTTCAGTCCTGCTTGCATCGACACGTTGTGCGCCCACTGCAACAACTCGTCGCTGACAGGGTGAGACAACATGCCCACGCCGAAGAAGTCCTTGAAGAAGCCTCCAAAGAACTGGGCTCGATCCTCCGACATTGCTTGAGCCATGGTCTCGAATGCGGCTTGTTCGGTGCCGTCGGGGTTGTCCGGTGTCTTCAACATGAATGGCACAACCGACGATATCAGTGCCGTCTGGGCCACCGACTTGCCCGCATGTCGCGACATGTAGCGAGCGACTTCGCCGCCGCCCATCGAAAAGCCGACCACTGTGGCTTCTTGCGCCCCGGTGTGCTCAATCACCGCGGCCAGGTCGTCGGCGAGCGTGTCGTAGTCGTAGCCGCGCCAGGGTTGTGATGAGCGGCCGAACCCGCGCCGGTCGTACGCGATCACGCGAAAACCGGCGTCGGCGATCGCCAGGGCCTGGTCGTCCCAGCTGTCGGATGACAGCGGCCAGCCATGCAACAGAATCACGGGGCGACCGGTGCCCCAGTCCTTGACGTAGAGCTTGGTCTGGTCTGTGGTGGTGATGAAATTCATGCGGTGTAGATAAGAGGTGAACGGGGCGCTCCCTGCGGTGCGCCCCGGGTTTTCAGGTCAGTGGTATCGGATCGTCGGTTTCGTTCGCAGGCCCGCTGAACGACTCCGGGATCGACAACGGTTCCGACGTTTCATCGGTATCGCTCAGGCCCTGGATGTAGCTGACGAAGGATGCGCTGCTCGCGCCGGCGCTGTCGGGCACCGCGGTGGCGGCCTGGGAATCATCATTGCCGCCCCCACAGCCAGTCAGGGTCAGTGCTGCAAATAGGCCGGTCGCGGCCAGCAGGTTTCGATGTGTCTTCATATCGGCCTCACGGGTAGGTCGTGCCAGTGGCAGCGGGTGGGTTGAAGTTGCCGGGGATCGGCGTCGTCAGGTACGGAAACGTGGAGCCATAGTTGGCCGCCGTCTTGCGCACGCCGTCGGTCAACGCCAGGCCACCTGCCGGTGCGTCGGAGGGCTTGCAGCCGACCTTCAGCGTGTCGGTCGCTCCCGTGATCACGCACAGTGCGCCCATCGCCACCCGCAGCGACAGATCGACCACGTCATCGGCCGGGCGCCGGCCATTCGGGTAGCCCGCGTTGTCGCCGGCTGCCACGCCGAGGGGGTTTTGCGCTCCGGCCGCCGTGACAGCAATCGAGGTGTTCAGGCGCAGCATCTCGCCAGCCTTCACATTCTTCGGCTGGTTCACGCCCTCGATGCCTTTCAGGAACACGGTCTCGAGGTCGGTTCTCGGAAAGTTGGTGGGCGCCAAAGCCGTAGGGAACAGCGTCTGGATTAGCGCCGGTAGCACCGGGTTGGTGACGTAGTCAGCAAAGTTGGCGCCGTCGTCCTTCGGCTTGGAGGCGTTGAACTTGTCCTTGTCGTCGATGCCGATGATCAGCTCGTTGACAAGAGGCATGCCCAGGCGCGAGACCTGCGTCCAGGCGCCGCGGCTGCGTTCCACCTTGCTCTGCCCGCTCTTGGGCGAGCCGTCGAGCACGCGGCCCTGGCGCAGGCTGGCGGTGGTGTAGGCCCCGATGACTGGCTCATCGGTCTTGGTCTTGGAAGTCAAGCAGGCGATCGGCACTTCCATCGCCAGCGTGCTGACGTTCTTGGCCTCGAGGTCGTTTTTGTTGCCACCGTCTTCGGCACCCAACGGGTTGAGGTTGAACAGGTCGAAGGCCTTGCCCACGGCGATATAGAACGGCTCCTTGCGCTGCCCGACGAAAACGCGGCCGGGTGTGGCGCAACCCGGGATCGCGACGTTGTAGACGTGCAGGGCGGCGTACGTGGCGTAACCCGCCGCGCTGCCGAAAGTCTTGTCGCCGATGTTGTCGACCGGCTTGTCAAACACCGCAGAGCCTCCAGCTGCATTGGTGATGCTCGACCTGGTGCCGCCACGGCGCTTGCCGTTCACGACTTCCATCGTGAAGGTCTCGCGCACGTCCAATGCGGCCGGGTTGACACCGGTGATCACGCCGCTGTTGATCAGCGGAATCTTCACTTGCTTGCCGCCGACGGCGAGTGCGGTCTCTTTGGAGGTGTTTGTGAAGCGAAACTGGTACGTGATGTCCTCGACCGAATCGCCGTCGTTGTCGATGTGGATTTCGTACAGCGCGTTGGGGTCGAACATGTAGAAGTTCGGCCCGCCCTGCGGATCCTGGAACGGCATGTAGTCGGCCAAGATCGTCACGAAGGCTTCACGGCCTGCTTCGTAGCTGCGGAACATGTACAAGTCGGTGGCATCGACCTTGGGCGCGCCCGTGATGAAAGGCGCTTCTCGGTGGCTGGAAGCTTGTGCGGCAGGGCTGATGAGCAGTGCCGCTGCGAGGCCAAGGCCGAGCGAGCCAATCGCGCCGCTCACGTGGGTACGGGAAAAAGGAAAGGAGCCCATGGGCATCTCCGAAAAAAAGGTTGGCGGATCAGGTTCCGGTGCGGCCCGACGAGCTTTGAGCTGCGTCGATGGCATTCAGATCCTGTGGACGCGTCGCGCATGCATACACATTCCATCTCCGAATTTAACCGCCTGTCGCCGCGCGTTCCGTGCGGTGGCGAACACTCTGCCCAAGAGGACTTGATGGCGCGCGCGGATGGGGGGTGAGGGCGAGGGCTCGCTTGCGCAAGATTCGGCCGTCCTTTGCGCAGGCCCGTGTCTTGGTCCGGTGAAATCGCACACAAGGACGGTCGTGATGACCTTGCCTGCAAACCAGGTGACGTTGACGAATTCACCCTTGGCCCAGTCGCCCATCATCTGTAAGCCCGCCTCGCCCTCGGTCACCAGGCCGTTGGCCTGGTTCCAGTCGCGGCTCGAAGAACCCGCATACATGCAGCCCTTAGACGTCCTGCAGGTCTCCCTTGGCTTGCGGAATCGGGGCCTGGAGGCGTCTTTGCCTATGAAGGTCTTTTTGTACAAGACGACTCCGCCGACCGACAGCAGCACGCCGCGGAAGGTGATGCCCTTTTGCCAGCGCTGGCCACTCAGCGCCAGCGGCGTTGCTTCGGTGCGCTTGAGCTTTGCTGGCGCACGGCCTCGCGCTGGCGCCGCTCAAGGCCAACGATGCGCAGGCTGGGGTTCCTGTCACCCTGCGCACCAGTCAGTGGCATCGGGAGTTTCCCGGTGAAGTGCTCGTCGGCACGGAGCGATGCAGGCCTGACCGGCAGTGTGTTTTCATGCCGACAGCACCTTGCCCGAGGCCCGCGCCCGGGCCCGCGGACGGTCATTCTTGATAAGGCATGAACGCGCCCGGTCGCCCGGCGAGTTTCTTTCCGCAGCCGATAGCATCGCTACCCTGGTCGGTCAGCCGACGTGCCCGTGGAGCCCCGAGTGGCCTTTGCCTCTGCCCGACGTTTCAGCCTGCCGATGGCGCCTCACCGGCGCGTGTTTGCCACCTTCTTTCTGTATGCGTTTTCGTTCGGTGGCTTCTTTCCGCGCCTGGCGGAACTGCAAAAGCAGATGGGGCTCACCGAAAGCGCACTCGGCCTGGGCCTGATCGGCGTGGCCACCGGCACGCTGTTCTCGCTGACCTTCGCCGGGCCGATCGTCGAGCGCGTCGGGCACCGCGTGATTCTGCTGGCGCTGCTGCCGATTCTGCCGGTGTTCTACGCGCTGGCCGCCCATGCGAGCGGCGCGCTGATGCTGTTTCTGTGCCTGCTGCCGGCCGGCCTGTGCATCGGCGCGATCGAATTGATCGTGAACCTGGAGGCCGACCGCGTCGAGCACCAAAGCGGCAAACGCAACATGAACCGGTCGCACGCGTTCTGGAGTTTTGGCTTCTTCGGTGCCGGCCTGCTCGGCGCGCTGGCGGCCAAGGCGGGCATTTCGCCGCAGTGGCACCTGGCCGGCGTGGTGCCGCTGACGGCGCTGCTGATCGTGCTGTTGCTGGGCCGCTTCGAGCCCGCGCCGCACCGCAGCGGCAGCAGCGCGGAAGCCACCCACCGCTTCGCTCGGCCAACGCTGGCGATCGGCGCGCTGGTGGCCTTCTCACTGTCGGGCATGGTGCTCGAAGGGGCGGGCATCGACTGGTCGGCCATTTACATGCGCGATATTTTCCAGGCCACGCCGTTCGTCTGCGGTCTGGCCGTGGCAGTGGGTGCGCTCGCGCAGGGCGCCACCCGCTATGTGGCCGACCGTTTCGTCGAGCGCCACAGTCCGCTGTCGATTGCGCGCAGTGTGCTGGGTGTGCTGGGCGTGGGCACGCTGATGGTCACGTTCGCTCCGAACGCGGCCGTGGCACTGCTGGGGTTTGCGCTGATCGGCGTGGGCACCAGCGTGATGTTTCCGCTGGCCATGTCGGCAGCCGCGCAGCGCACCGATCGCCCGGCCGCCACCAACGTGGCGGCGCTGGCGCAAATCTCGTTCATCAGCTTTCTGCTGGGCCCGCCGCTGCTGGGGTTCGTCGCCGAACACCTCGGCATCCGATGGACCTTCGGCCTGGCTTTGCCACTGGTGCTGCTGAGCGTGGCGGTGTCGTCGATCCTGCGCAGCTCGGCGCCCCGCGACGCGTCCGCTGAGTCGCCCCGCTGACGTTGCGGGCCGGGCCCGGTGCGGTGCGGTGCGGTGCGGTGCGGTGCGGTGCGGTGCAGTGCAGTGCGGTGCGGTGCGGTGCGGTGCGTCGGCAGCGGCGCCGGGCCTGGCCGATGTCGAGCGCGCAGCAGCCCGAGCGGCACCGCGACGGACAGCCCCGCCCGGGGCCATGCCACTACGGCGTCAGCGCATCGGGCCCGTGGATCACGTTCTTCAACGCCTCGAAACACAGCGGATCGAGCGCCGTCCCGACGGTCTCGGCCATGATCTCCAGCGTGCGGGGCACCGGCACGGCGCCGCGGTACGGGCGGTCGGCCGAGATCGCGTCGAAGATGTCGGCGGTGGTGATGATGCGTGTTTCGATCGAGATCTCGTCCGCCGCCAGACCGAGCGGATAGCCGGTGCCGTCGAGGCGTTCGTGGTGGGCCGCGGCGATCCGGGCCATCGGGCCGAACACCTTGATGCGCGACAGGATCTGCTCGGTGTAGCCGACGTGTCGCTTGACCGCTTCCCATTCGGCGGCGTCGAGCTTGCCCGGCTTGTCGAGCACGGCATTGCTGACGCCGAGCTTGCCCACGTCGTGCAGCAGCGCACCGCGCTTGAGCCAGCGCCGCCGCGGCGCCGACAAGCCCAGGCCTTCGGCAATCCGGTCGGCGTACAACGCCACCCGCGCACTGTGACCGCTGGTGAACGGGCTCTTGGAATCGACCACCTGGCCGAACGCGGCAACGATGTCGTCGAGGTAGTCGTCGTCGAGCTGCACGCTCAAGCCGCCCGGTTCGAGCCCCAGCACGGCGGCGTCGATCGATGGTGAATCGAGCATCGACCAGAACGCCGGGTCCTTGGCGACGCGCTCGAAGGCCTGGACCAGCGCTGGATCGAACCACTGGCCAGCGCGGTTGCGGGCTTCGCGCAGCGCGGCCTGTGGTCCGTCGGCAGTGCGGAACACGTCGATGACCTGCGACAGCAGAGCGATGCGCGAACAGACCGGAATCGCGTCGCCCTTGAGGCCATCGGGATTGCCCCGGCCGTTCCAGTGCTCGTCGAGCCCATGCACGCCGGCCGCGACGGCATCGGGGAAACGCAACTGTCGCGCGATGTCGGCACCGCGCTGGCAACGGGTCTGGATCAGTTCCTGCGCGATGTCCGAGCCGTTGCGCATGATGTTCATGATGGCGCCCAGGCGCTCGCTCATGCCGGCGCCCAGGCCGGTGTGGCTGAACACGAAGCGCAGCACCTGCGGCAGGCGGTCCTCGACGACCTTGTAGTCGCGCTTGAATTGCAGATCGTCGGTCAGATAGAGCTGGCAGATGCGCGCTGCGTTGCTGCTGCAGCCCAGGTCCTTCAGCAGCAAGGTGTAGTACAGCTCCCACAACTCAGGCTCGGACAGGCCGATCTGCCTGCCGATGTGCATGCCGATCCAGCAGCAGCGCACGCAGTGGCCCTTGGGCTGGCCCTCCGTGATGTCCAGCGCATGGCTGAGTGCGCCGATCAACTCCGAGAGCAGCAATTCGCCAACCTGGCCCGGTGGCGCGTGGTCGGCAAATGCGTCGAGATCGAGTCGCTTCATCGTCAGTCCTTGAGCAGCGTGCGCGGCATCTGGTCGCGCTTCAGCGCCACGACGTGCCAGCGGCCAGGGTCGGTTCGAGCAGCCAGCTCAGATAGCTCTCGCGCGTCAGCTCCGACTTCTGCGGTGGCGAAATGTCGGTGCCCAGCGCGGCGTCGACGGCCACCGTGATCGCTTCGCTGATCGAGGCTTTGGCGGCGCCGAGGTTCAACTTGACGCCGCAGTCGATGCAGTGTCCGTGCGGCACCACGAATCCGGGGTGCGGCACTTGCAGCGTGGTGGTGCGAAAAAAATGCACCACCGCCGCGTGCGCGCCGACGGTCAAGAACCAGGCCGAGAACCGGACCGGGTGGCCGGCATACGAGCCGATGACGTGATCGCAGGACATGGTGTGCTCCTTCGGCAGGGGAACCACAGATGGGTCCCTTCTTTTCGACCATCCGGCGCCAGAAATTACTCACCGCGGCGCACGAGCGGCAATCGAACGTCAGAAAGTGCGCAGGCGAAGGCGGCCGGGTCGCGGCTTTGCGGTGCGCCCGCTATGGCTCGCGAACGCCCATGACACCCACCGCGCCAGCCGTTCGAGCCAAATGGACGCTGCCGATCCACACAGCGCTGTCGGACCGAGGAGAAATGAGCCCAACTGGTGGCGGGCTGCAACCGCCGGAGCGTGCGCCGCACTGCCGCACGCACGTCGCCACGCATGCCGCGCCTCGTCACCCAATCAAGCAATCACCCGATCACGCGCCGGGGCCCCTCCTCATGCGCCACAGAATTCTTTGCCGCGCCGGCGTCTTCGTGTCGGAACTCTGCCTGGTCACGCTGACTTTCGGCGGCAGCATTGGCAACTGGAGTCTGATCGGCAACCTGCAGCAGGCGAACGCCGAACGGCAGGTCGGCGATGCGCTCGTTGCCCGCGTGACCTTCATCGACACCGCCGCGGTGTGCGCAGCGGGCGCGTCGGAGCAGATCAAGGGGCCGCCCCGCTCGGGCGGGGCGGCCTTCAGCGCGGCGTGGCCGACGCCGAATCGGTCCAGCCGCCACCCAGCGCGCGGTACAGCGCCACGCCGTTCTGCGCCTGCTGCGTCTGCACCTGCACCAGCGCCTGCTGGGACGCGAACAGCGAGCGCTGCGCATCCAGCACCTCGAGAAAGCTGCTGGCACCGTTGCGGTAGCGCAGGTCGGCGAGGCGAAACCGGTCTTGCTCGGCAAGCACCAGCGCCTGCTGCGCCTGCAATTGCTGGCCCAGCGTGGCCCGGCCTGCCAACGCATCGGCCACTTCGCGAAACGCCGTCTGAATCGCCCGCTCGTACTGGGCCACGGCAATCTGCCGGCTCACCTGCACGCTGGCGAGGTTCGCTTGGTTGCGGCCGGCGTCGAAGATCGGCAGCAGCAGTTGCGGGGCGAAGCTCCAGCCGAAGCTGCCGCTTTTGAACAGGCCGTCGAGCTCGCTGCTGGCGGTGCCGATGCTGCCGGTCAGCGAGATGCGTGGAAAGAACGCCGCGCGCGCGGCACCGATGCTGGCGTTGCTGGCGATCAGCAATTGCTCGGCCTGGCGCACGTCGGGGCGGCGCGTCAGAACGTCCGAGGGCACGCCGGCCGGCAGTTCAGGAAACGTGGCCGACGCGGTGATCGGCAGCCCGGGCGGCAGGTCGGCGGGCAACGGCTGCCCGATCAGCAAGGTCAGCGCGTTTTCATCGAGCGCACGCAGCCGCCGGGCCTGCGCCAGCGCGACCTGCGCCGCGGCCAGCAGCGACTCGGACTGGCGCAGATCGATCTGCGAACTGGCGCCGTTGTCGAAACGCAGTTTGGTCAGGCGGTACGAGTCGTCGCGCGTCTGCAGGGTCTGCTCGGTGACGCGCAGCAGTTCGTCGTCTGCCTGCAGCGCCAAGTGCGCGCTGGCCACGCTGGCCACCAGCGAGATCTGCACCGCCTTGCGCGCTTCCTCGGTGGCCAGGTACTGGGCCAGCGCAGCATCGCTCAGGCTGCGCACGCGGCCGTACAGGTCGAGTTCGTACGACGTGACGAGCAGACCGGCCGAATACAGCGTGTTGACGTTGCCGCTGCCGCTGGGCTGGCGCGACCCGCCGACGCCGGCATTCACCGTCGGCAGCCGGTCGGCGCGGCGGATGTCGAATTGCGCGCGGGCCTGCTCGATGTTGAGCACCGCCACGCGCAGGTCGCGGTTGTGATCCAGCGCCAACGCGATCAACCGCTTGAGCCGCTCGTCGGCGAAGAATTGCTGCCACGGCAGATCGGCCGCGGGCGTGGCGTCCGGTGTCGGCGCCGTGGCGATCGGAAAATCGCGCGCCACCGGTGCGACCGGGCGTTCGTAGCTCGGGGCCATCGAGGCGCAGCCGGCCAGCATGAGGGCGCACAGAGCAGCCGCGCAGGCCTCGCGGGATCGGGCTGCCCGCGGGCCGAGCCCGCCGGTTTCGGCGGCAGGCGTGCGCCTCACGGTGCGATGCAAGGCGCTCATTTCGGCGCCTCCGGCGTGGCCGCGGCGTGGCCGTGCGCTTGTGCCTCGTGCGCAGACTTCTGCCGCTGTCGCTCGCTGCCTTTGAAGATGCGGCGCACCACCACGAAGAACAGCGGCACGAAGAACACCGACAGCAGCGTGGCGCTCAGCATGCCGCCCATCACGCCGGTGCCGATCGAGTTCTGGCTGGCCGAACCCGCGCCCGAGGCCAGCACCAGCGGCAGCACGCCGAGGATGAACGCCAGCGAGGTCATCAGGATGGGCCGGAACCGCAGATGCGCTGCTTCCAGCACCGCTTCGACCGCGCTGCGGCCCTGCGCCTGCAATTCCTTCGCGAACTCGATGATCAGCACCGCATTCTTGGCCGAGAGACCGATGATCGTGATCAGACCGACCTTGAAGTAGATGTCGTTTTCGAGCCCGCGCAGGCCGGTGGCCAGGGTCACACCGAGCAGGCCGAGCGGCACCACCAGCATCACCGCGAACGGAATCGACCAGCTTTCGTACAGCGCTGCCAAGCACAGAAACACCGCCAGCACCGAAAAGCCGAACAACAGCAGCGCCGTCGATCCGGACAGCTTTTCCTCGCGCGACTGCCCGGTCCATTCGTAGGCGAAGCCGGGCGGCAGCTGACCCGCCAATTTTTCCATCTCCGCCAGGGCCGCGCCGGTGCTCACGCCCCGCGCCGGCTCGCCCCCCAGCCGCATCGTCGGATAACCGTTGTAGCGCACGGTCTGCATCGGTCCGGTGATCCACTGCGTGGTGGCAAAGGCAGACAGCGGCACCGGCTGGCCGGCCGCATTCGGTGCGTTGAGCCTGAGCAGGTCGTCCGGCTGCATGCGCGCCGGCGCGTCGGCTTGCACCACCACGCGCTGCAATCGGCCGGCGCTCGGAAAGTCGTTCACGTACGACGAACCCAGCGCGGTCGAGATCGCGCTGTTGATGGCTGCGAAGCTGACGCCCAGCGCACTGGCCTTGTCGCGGTCGATGTCGAGCTGCAACTGCGCGGCGTCTTCCAGGCCGTCCGGGCGCACCGCCGCCAGCAGCTTGCTTTTCGAGGCCATGCCGAGCAGCTGGTTGCGCGCGGCCAGCAGGGCGTCGTGGCCCGCGCCGCCGCGGTCTTGCAGGCGCATCGTGAAGCCGTTGGCCCGGCCGAGTTCGGGGATCGGCGGCGGGCTGACCGGGAAGATGGACGCATCCCGGATGCGCGCCAGGCCGCCGAAGGCGCGACCAACGACGCTTTGCGCCGAATTCTGCGGCTCGCTGCGTTCGTTCCAGTCCTTCAGCGTGACGAAGCCCAGCGCCGCGTTCTGCCCGGAGCCCGAGAAGCTGAAGCCGAGGATGCTGACGATGCTTGCCACCTCGGGCTGCTTGAGCATGAAATCTTCCACCTTCGTCATCACGTCGCTGGTGCGGTTGACGGTGGCGCCAGGCGGCAACTGCACGTTGACGATCAGGCTGCCCTGGTCTTCGTTGGGCAGGAACGACGAGGGCAGCCGGTTCAGCAGCAGCACCACCGCCGCGATGATCACGGCGTACAGCACGATGAAGCGCCCGGTGCGCTTGAGCATGCCGGCCACCCAGCCTTCGTAGCCTTTCGCGGTGCGCGTGAACCCGCGGTTGAACCAGCCGAAGAAGCCACGCTTGGCATGGTGGCTACCGGCTTGCACCGGCTTGAGCAGCGTGGCGCACAGCGCCGGCGTGAACGACAGCGCCAGGAACGCCGAGAACAAAATCGACGCCACCATCACGACCGAAAACTGCCGGTAGATGTTGCCCACCGAGCCGGCAAAGAAGGCCAGCGGAATGAACACCGACACCAGCACCACGGTCACGCCAACGATCGCGCCGGAGATCTGCCCCATCGCCTTGCGCGTGGCCTCCAGCGGCGGCAAGCCTTCGGTGGTCATGATGCGCTCGACGTTTTCGACCACCACGATGGCGTCGTCGACCACGATGCCGATCACCAGCACCATGCCGAACATCGTCAGCACGTTGATCGAGAAACCGAACATCAGCAGCACCGCGAACGTGCCCATCAGCGAGATCGGTACGACCAGCGTCGGAATCAGGGTGTAGCGGATGTTCTGCAGGAACAGGAACATCACGCAAAACACCAGCGCGACAGCTTCGAGCAGGGTCTCGACCACTTGGCGGATCGAGATCTCGACGAACTTGGAGCTGTCGTACGGGATCGTCACCTTGACGCCCGGCGGGAAGTATCGCGACAGCTCGTCCATGCGGGTGCGGACCGCGCGGGCGGTTGCCAGCGCGTTGCCGGTCGGCGAGAGCTGAACACCGATGCCGGTCGACGGCTTGCCGTTCAGGCGCGCCCGCGTGCCGTAGCTCTGCGCGCCCAGTTCGATGCGCGCGACGTCTTTCAGCCGCACGTTCGAGCCGTCGCGGTTGGCGCGCAGCACCACGTTGCCGAACTGCTCGGCCGAGGTCAGCTGCCCGCGCACCACCACGGTGGCGAAGATCGACTGATTCGGCAGGTTGGGCAGGTCGCCGATGGTGCCCGAGGCGACTTGCGCGTTCTGGGCCGAGATCGCCTGGTTGACTTCCGCCGACGACAGGTTGTAGCCGACCAGCTTGGCCGGATCGATCCAGATGCGCATCGCCCGCTCGGTGCCGAACAGCTGCGCCTGACCGACGCCCGGCACGCGCTGCAGCTCGGGCAACACGTTGCGCGCGGCATAGTCGCCCAGCGCCACCGGGTCGATCGCCGGGTCGTCGGACGACAGGATCGTGAACAGCAGGAAGTTGGAGCGCGCCTTGTCGACCCGCACGCCCTGCTGCACCACCACCAGCGGCAGGCGCGGGTTGGCGCGGCTCAAGCGGTTTTGCACGTCGACCTGCGCCAGGTCGGGGTTGGTGCCGGGTTCGAAGCTGAGGGTGATGGCGCCGCTGCCGTCCGACTGCGCCACCGACTCGACATAGATCAGGCCGGGCGAGCCATTCATTTCGCGCTCGATGACCGACAGCACGCTGCTGTCCACGGTTTGCGCCGAGGCGCCGGGATAGACCGCCGACACGACGATCGCCGGTGGTGCCACCGACGGGTATTGCGCCACTGGCAACTGCGTGATCGACACGCCGCCGACGACCAGGATGAACAGCGCGATCACCCACGCGAAGATGGGCCTGTCGATGAAGAAGGCGGCCATGGTTCAGTACCGCGCGGCGGTCGATGCGGTGGAAGCCGCTGGTTGCGCAGCAGCGGCCGTCAAGCCAGAGGACGCAGCAGCCGGCGCGCCCGCAGCGGCCGGCCCCGAGGCGCCGCCCGCGGTCGAAGCCGGAACGCCGCCCGCGGTCGGAGCCGGGTCGCCGCCCGCAGTCGGAACCGCGGTGCCCACCACCCACGGCACGGCTTTCACCGGCCCCGGGCCACGCACCTTCTGGAAGCCGTCCACCATCACCCGCTCGCCGGTCTGCAGGCCTTCGAGCACGACCCACTGGCCGTCCTTGCCGGCGCCCACCTTGACGGAGCGCGAGGCGATCATGCCGTCGGCGCCCACCACCTTGACGGTGTCGCCGCTGGCCGAGCGCTGTACCGCCTGCTGCGGCAAAAGGATCGCATCGCCTGCGGCGGCCTGCTCGAGCCGGGCCCGCACGTACATGCCGGGCAGCAACGCGCCCTTGGGATTGGGCAGTTCGGCGCGCAGCGTGATCTGGCCCGAACTCGGGTCGACCGACAGGTCGCTGAACAGCAGCTTGCCCGGCTGCGGGTAGACGCTGCCGTCGTCCAGCACCACGCGCACCAGCGCGGATTCGCCGCCGGCGCTGGTCAGCCTGCCGCTGGCGATGGCCGCGCGCAGGCGCAGCACGTCGGCCACCGGCTGGGTGAAGTTGACATACATCGGATCGATCTGCTGAATCAACGCGAGCTGCGTTGCCTCGCCCTGACCGACCAGTGCGCCTTCGGTGACGAGCGCGCGACCGATGCGGCCGCTGATGGGCGCGGTGACGGTCGCGTAGCCCAGGTTGATCTGCGCCGTCTGCACCGCGGCGCGTCCGATCGCCACGTCGGCTTCGGCCTGCTTTTGGGCCGACACGGCGTTCAAAAACTCCTGCTCGCTGACGGCGCGCGCCTCCACCAGCGGCTTGTAGCGCGTGGCCTGTGCCTGCGCCTGCGTCAGGTTGGCTTGCGAGCGGGCCAGCTGCGCCTGTGCGCTGGCCAGCGTGGCCCGGTACGGTGCGGCATCGATCGTGAACAGCGCCTGGCCGGCCTTGACATCGCTGCCCTCACGGAAGTGGCGCTTGATCAGGATGCCGGCAGCGCGTGCCCGCACTTGCGCCGTGCGCGCGGCTTCGGTGCGGCCCGGCAACTCGGTGACGAGCCCGACCGTGGCCAGGGTTGCCGTGACAACGCCGACTTCGGGCGGTGGCGGGGCGGCAGGCGCTGCAGCCGGCGCGTCGGCCGTCTTGCTGCATCCTGCCAGCGTGAGGGTCAGCGTCAGAGCGCCCAGCAGGCCGAGACGTTTGAAAATTTTTTCCAGCGGGCCGGCAAACGGGCAGGGCAGGGCAGACATGGAGAAACCTTTGCATCAACTCGACGACACCGACACCGACACCGACACCGACACCGACACCGACGCCGACCGTACGCCGACCCGCCGCTGACCAGGGCACCGGACTATAGCCAGCGTCCGCGCGAGCACGTTCGGTGCCGAGCTGCCGCACGGTGCGCTTGGTCCCGGTCTGCTTGTCAGCCCAACAGCGGCGGTGCGTCCACCGACGGCGAAGCCGGTTTCGCGGAGCCCGGCGGCACAGCGTTGCGCCCGTGCCGAGCCGCCGCTGGTCGGGCCTTGGTTGCACGCCGGCCCACGCCGGCGAGCTCGAATTCGAAAGCAAGCGCCGGGGTGTGCCTGGCGTGGCAACGGCCTAAAGTGCAGTCACCGAGACAGACACCGAAGGCGACGATGAACAAGCATACCGAGCGGGAGGCGCGCGAGGCGCAGACGCTGCGTGACCCGCGCTGGACCGCTGTATCGTCCCGCGACGCGGCCGTCGATGGCGAATTTTTCTACTCGGTGCGCAGCACCGGCGTCTATTGCCGGCCGAGCTGCGCCGCGCGCATGCCGCGGCCCGAGAACGTCGACTTTCACGCCAGCGCGGCAGACGCTCGGCTGGCTGGATTCCGCGCCTGCCTGCGCTGCAAGCCGGACGAGCCAGCACTTGCCGCGCAGCACGCCGCGCTGGTGGCCGGCCTGTGCCGCTGGATCGAAAGCGCTGACAGCCCGCCGAGCCTGGCCGAGCTGGCGCACCAGGCCCGGCTGAGCCCGCACCATCTGCACCGCATCTTCAAGGCCGTCACCGGACTGACGCCCCGAGCCTATGCCGTTGCGCAGCGCACGCGGCGGCTGCACACCGAACTGGCCCGCAGCCCGACCGTGACGGGCGCGATCTACGACGCCGGCTACCGCTCGGGCGGGCGCTTCTATGCCGAGTCGGACCAGCTGCTGGGCATGACACCGACGTGCTTTCGGGCCGGCGGCGCAGGCACCGAGATCCGCTTCGCCATCGGCCGCTGCACGCTCGGCAACCTATTGGTGGCGTGCAGCGAGCGCGGTGTTTGCGCAATTTTGATGGGCGACGATGCCGATGCGCTGGTGAAGGACCTGCAGGACCGCTTTCCACGCGCCGTGCTGCTGGGTGGCGACGCCGAGTTCGAGCAGCTCGTGGCGAGCGTGGTGGGCTTCGTCGAGGCGCCGGCGCTCGGGCTTGAGCTGCCGCTCGACGTGCGCGGCACGGCTTTCCAGCAGCGCGTCTGGCAGGCGCTGCAACGCATCCCGGCCGGGCAGACCGCCAGCTACACGGAGATCGCGCAGCGCATCGGTGCGCCGGGGTCGTCGCGCGCCGTGGCCGGGGCCTGCGCCGCCAACGCGCTGGCGGTGGCCATCCCGTGCCACCGCGTGGTGCGCAGCGACGGCGCGCTGTCGGGCTATCGCTGGGGCGTCGAACGCAAACGGGCCTTGCTCGATCGAGAGCGCCAGAAATAGACAGGCCGAGTCACGGGCACGAAACGTCAGAAGCGACGCGTCAGAAGCGAAGCGTCAGAACGCGTAAGTCACGGCGAGCACACCGGTGGTCGTGGTCGCCTGGCGCACGATCGGGCTGTCGCGTGCATCGCCCTGCAAGCTGCTGAGCGACAGCACGCCGGTGACGCCGATGCGATTGCTGAACTGGTGCGTCAGCGACAGGTTGGCCCGCACGTCGCGCAAGCCTGCCGAGGGCGTGTAAGCCGCGTAACCGCTGGCTGACTGCGCCGCGGTGACGCCGAAGTACGACTGCATGTAAGCGGCGTTCACCACCGACAGCGCAGCGCCGACCGCCAGGCTCCATTGCGGCGCCAGCGGATGCAGGTAGACGGCGCCGAGGTCGAGCACCATGCCGTCGGCGTTGTTGCCCGAGCCATAGCGCAGCGATGAGGTCAGGAAGGTCTGGCGCGTCGGTGCGTAGTTGAAAAACGCGCCGTAAGTGGGTGTGGCGTCGATGTCGCCCATGCCGGCCAGGGCGGGCGAGCGGCTTTCGCTTCGGCCCAGGTCTGCCGTCAGGCGCAGGCCGTACTGCATGTCCGGGCGGCCAGCGAAGTCGTAGCCGATGCCGTTGGTGGTGCCGGCGAACCAGCCGCTGCGCCACTGGTAGTCGAGCGCGGGCAGCAGCATCGTGCGGCGCTCGTCGGAGCCTGCGTATTCGGTGCCGATGATCAGCGCAGCGCCGACCAGGCCGCCGTCGGTGCCGGGTGCGGCGCCGTACAGGCGCACCGCATCAAAGGCCTGCGCCTGGACCGTCGAGGTGACGCAGGAAAGGCAGGCCGCGAACAGCGCGGCAGGAAGGGGGCGCAGGGCGAAGGACATCTGAAACTCCAATCGAATCATGGAAGTGAATGGGCGCAGGAAAGAGCGGAGGAGTAGGCGCCGGGCCACGGAAAAGGGGCGCCACAAGCCCACGGAGCACGACGGCGCCAGAGCCTCGGAACGAAGCCTAACCAGTACCGGCCGCCGGCCCGGCAGAGATCTCCCCGCGTCGGCCAGGCCACGTGGCAAGCAGCACACCGGCCAGTGCGATCACGAACGCCACGGCCTGTGCCGCGCTGAAGCGCTCGCCGAGCAGCAACACACCCACCAGCGCCGCGCTGATCGGCAGCAGCACGGTGTAGACGCCGGCGGCGGCCGCGTTGACATGTCGCAGACCGGTCATCCACAGCCACACCGTCGCGATGCTGGCGGCGAGCGAATAAAACAGCAACAGCCACCACGAAGCCGGCGCCACCGCGCTGAAATCGAAGCGCGTGGCCTGCCACAGGCCGAACGGCGTGACCAGCGCCAGGCCCCACAGGTTGATCAGCGCGCTGATGCGCTTGGGGCTGACTTGCGCGGTCAGCTGCTTGCCGATCACGACATAGATCGCCTCGCAGCTCACCGCGCCGAGCAGCATCAGGTTGCCGGCCAGTGAGCCGGCGTCGGCGCCGTCGGCATGTCGGCTCCAAGACACCAGCGCGACGCCCGCCACGGCGCAGGCGATGCCGGCCAGCACGCGCCGGACGATGCGCTCGCCGAGCAACACGCGCGACAGGATCGCCACCACCGCCGGCAGCGCCGCCATGATCACGCCGGCGGCCAGCGCCGACGTCATCGCCACGCCGTACAGCATGAAGATCGAGAACAGGAAATTACCGAACAGCGATTCGAGAAACAGCAATCGGCGGTCGCGCCTGCTCAGCGGCAGGTCGCCGGGCCGGCGCCGCACCCAGCCCGCCATCGCCACGGCCGCGATGCCGAACCGCAGCCAGGCCAGCAGCAACACCGGAAACACCACCACCAGCAACTTCGACAGGCCGACATAGCTGCCCACCAACGCCATGCTGGAAGCCAGGCAGACGTAGGCCCACCAAGGTGTGACTCCTCGCCCAAGGCTCATCGGCTCAGCACGGTCTGCCCCGACCCGCAGCCTGCTCGGATCGCGCGTCGATCAGCGGCATCGTTCATCGAACTCAGCGGCAGCGCGAGGCGGTCGACGCTCGCGAGAAAACGGGGCCCACCACGCTCTTCGATGCCTGCGGGGACAGCTGACAGCTGCCGGCCGGGGCCGCTCAAAACGCGGTCGCGTAACGCTGCAGTTCCCAGTCGCTGACGTGCCGCGCGTAGGCGGTCCATTCGTCCCGCTTCAAGGCGATGAACTGTCCGGACAACGTGTCGCCCAAAGCGCCGCGCACCACCTCGTCGCGCTCCAGCGCAATCAGCGCTTCCGCCAGGTTTTGCGGCAGCAGCGCAATGCCGCGGGCCTGGATCTCGGCCAGGCTCAGCTGGTACAGGTCGTCTGTGCAGGCCGGCCCCGGGTCGAGCTGCCGGTCGATGCCGTCGAGCCCGGCGGCGATCAGTGCGGCGCTGGCCAGGTACGGGTTGGCGCTGGCGTCGGGCAGCCGCCATTCGAGGCGGTCGTCCAAGGTGCGCACCAGCGCCGTGCGGTTGTTCGGGCCATGCGCCACAAAGGCCGGCGCCCAGGTCGTGCCGGTGATCGACTCGCCGACCACCAGCCGCTTGTACGAATTGACGGTGGGCGCGGCGATGGCGCACAGCGCCGCCGAATGCTGCAACACGCCGGCGATGAAATGCAGCGCCAGCTTCGACAGCCTACGCGGCGTGTCGTTCGGCGGTCGCTGAAACAGGCCGCGCGCGTTGTCGCCGCTGCCTTCCCACAGCGAGACGTGGAAATGCATGCCGCTGCCGGGCTGGTTGGCGAACGGCTTGGGCATCATCGAAAACAGCATGCCGTGCTGTTCGGCCAGTGCCTGCGCCGCCATCTTGAACAGCATCAGGTGGTCGGCGCTGGTCAGCACGTCGGCGTGATGAAAGTTCAGCTCGAACTGACCATGCGCGTCTTCATGGTCGATCTGGAACACGTCCAGGCCGCAGGCGTTCAGCCCGTCCGCCAGCTGCGTCAGGAACTCATGCTGACGCGGCAGGCTTTTCAAGTCGTAAGACGGCTTGGCCAGCCGGTCGCTCGGGTCGGCCGGCTCGAAGCCCGCGGCGCCCTGGCGCAGCAGAAAAAACTCGGGCTCGATGCCGGTGTGCATGGTCCAGCCGCGTTCGGCCAGGCGCGCCACCTGGCGCCGCAGCACCTGACGCGGGCAGGCATCGAACGGTTCGTTGGCGACGAAGCCGTCGCACGCGATGCGTGCAAAGCCCGGCATCCACGGCAACGCACGCGCCGTGCTGGCGCTGCCGCGGCCGTAGTACTCGGATCTCGGCCCGGTGCGGGGCAGCCCGGTGCCGCAGATCGACGGGCCGGAAAAGCCGGCGCCGGTGGTCAGCAGCGCGTCGATGTGGGCCAGCGGGATCAGCTTGCCCTTGGCAACGCCGTGCAGGTCGGTGAACTGGGCGATCAGCGTGTGCACGCCCTGCGCCGTCAGTTGCTCCAAAAGGTTTTTCATCGAACCGGATCAGGCGGCAACGGCGGCCACCGCGGCCTGCAACGATTCGCGCAGGATGGCGGTCGCCTCATCGAACACGGCGTCCTGCACGGTCAGCGGAAAGAGGAAGCGAACCACGTTGTAGTTGACGCCGCAGGTCAGCAGGATCAGGCCGCGCTGCAGTGCCTCGGCCTGCACGCGCTTGGTGAAGGCCGCGTCGGGCTGGTCGGTGCCGGCGCCGTTGAACTCGACCGCCACCATCGCGCCGAGCCCGCGAATGTCGAAAATTTGCGGCACGGTGGCGCGCATTGATTCGAGCACCGCTTTGAGCCGGTCGCCGAGCTGCTGGCCGCGTTCGGGCAGGCGTTCCTCGGCCATCACGTCGATCACGGCATGCGCGGCGGCGATCGCCATCGGGTTGCCGGCGTAGGTGCCACCGAGGCCGCCCGGGGCCGGCGCGTCCATGATCTCGGCCCGGCCGGTCACGGCCGACAGCGGCATGCCCGCGGCGAGCGACTTGGCGCTCACCAGGATGTCGGGCAGCACGTCGAAATGCTCCATCGCGAACATCTTGCCGGTGCGGCCGAAGCCGGTCTGCACCTCGTCGGCGATCAGCACGATGCCGTGCTCGTCGCACAGCGCGCGCAGCCAGCGCACTGCCTCGACCTGGATCACGTTGAAGCCGCCTTCGCCCTGCACCGGTTCAAACACGATCGCCGCCACGCGGCTCGGCTCGATGTCGGCCTTGAACAGGTGATGCACGGCTTTCTTGACCTCGTCGAGGCTGGCGCAATGGCACGGGAAGGGCGCGTGGTAGATCTCGGGTGGGAACGGTCCGAAGCCGGCCTTGTACGGTTGCACCTTGCCGGTCAGCGCGACCGCGAACATGCTGCGGCCGTGGAACGCGCCGCTGAAGGCGATCACGCCAGAGCGCTTGGTGTGCGAGCGCGCGATCTTGATCGCGTTCTCGACCGCTTCGGCGCCGGTCGAGAAGAACGCCGTCTTCTTGGCGTGCGTTCCAGGCGTCAGCGCGTTGAGCTTTTCGGCGAGCGCGATGTAGCTCTCATACGGCACCACCTGGTAGCAGGTGTGCGTGAAGCGCTGCAGCTGCGCCTGCAGCGCGGCCACGACCTTCGGATGTCGGTGGCCGGTGTTCATCACGGCGATGCCGCCGGCGAAATCGATGTAGCGCCGCCCTTCGGTGTCCCACAACTCGGTGTTCCTGGCATGGTCGACAAAGAAGGTGCCCATCACGCCCACACCGCGCGGCGTGGCAGCCGCCTTGCGCGCCATCAGCAGTTCATTATTCGAATGGTTCATGTCGTCTCCTTGAACTTGAATGAAAGGCAATGCACAGCAAGCCTGCTTTGGCCCCGACTCACGTTCGGGCTGCCCGGGCGCCGCGTCGGCGCCCCGGAGGGCAGGAGCGCAGCGACTGAGGGGGCTCGACCGCGCACGGATCTGCCGGGCGCCACGCCGGCTCACCTCGGGGGCAGGCGCGCAGCGAACCGGGAGGCTTGATCGCGCACCGGTCTCCCGAGCGTCGCGTCGGCACCCCTCTGGGACCGGAGTGCTGCGATTGAGGGGCGACGATCAATCTATCCGCAACCACGTGGTCTTCAGCTCGGTGTATTTGTCGAACGCATGCAGCGATTTGTCGCGGCCGTTGCCGCTTTGCTTGAAGCCGCCGAACGGCACCGTGATGTCGTCCTCGTCGTACTGGTTCACGTGCACCGTGCCGGCGCGCAGCGCGCGGGCCACGCGGTGCGCGCGGTTGATGTTGTGGCTCCACACGCTGGCCTGCAGGCCGTAGCTGGAATCGTTGGCCATGGCGACCGCTTCTTGTTCGGTCTGAAACCGGATCACCGACATCACGGGGCCGAAGATCTCTTCGCGGGCGATGCGCATCTGGTTGCCGACGCCGACGAACACGGTCGGCTCGACGTAGTAGCCGCCGCTGTCGGTGCGCGCCTGGCGACCGCCGGTCAACAGCGTGGCGCCGTCTGCCTGACCAGCGTCGATGTAGCCGAGCACGGTGCGCAACTGCGAGTCGTCGACCAACGCGCCCATCGCGGCCGAGCCGCTGAGCGGGTCGCCAGGCTGGTACTTGGGCGCCTCGGCCGCCACCACGGCGAGAAACTCGTCGGCCACGCTGTCGTGCACGAACACGCGGCTCGGTGCGTTGCAGCTTTCGCCCTGGTTGTAGAACATGCTGCCGGCCACGGTGCGCGCGGCGCGGGCGATGTCGTCGAAATCGGGAAACACGATGAAGGCGGACTTGCCGCCGAGCTCGTTGTAGACGCGCTTGAGGTTGCTGCGCCCTGCGTACTCGAGCATCTTGCGGCCGACCCGCGTGCTGCCGGTGAAGCCGATGGCGTCGACGTCCATGTGCAGTGCCAGTGCCTCGCCGGCTTCAACGCCGTAACCCGGCACGACGTTGAACACGCCTTCGGGCAGGCCGGCCTGCACCGCCAGATCGGCCAGGCGAAGGGCCGTGAGCGGCGATTTCTCGCTCGGCTTGAGCACCACGGAATTGCCGCAAGCCAGGGCAGGCCCGAGTTTCCAGGCCGCCATGATCATCGGGTAGTTCCACGGCACGACGGCGGCCACCACGCCCATCGGTTCGCGCGTGATCAGCGCCAGTGCGCTCGGCCCGGTCGGCGCGATCTCGTCATAGATTTTGTCGACCGCTTCGGCATACCAGGCGATGCAGCGCGCCGTGCTCGGCACGTCGACGCCCAGGCTTTGCTGCACCGGCTTGCCCATGTCGAGCGTTTCGAGCAACGCCAGTTCCTGCTTCGAGGCGAGGATCAGTTCAGAGAAACGCTGCAGGATCTTCTTGCGCACGGCGGGTGGCTTGCGCGCCCAGCGGCCGTCGTCGAAGGCCAGGCGGGCCGATGCCACGGCCAGATCGACGTCGGCCGCCTGCCCGCGCGCCACCTGCACGACGGTGCGGCCGTCGATCGGCGACACGCAGGCGAAGGTCTGTCCGTCGCTGGCGTCGCGACGCTGGCCGTCGATGACCATGCGGCCGTCGGGTCGGCATGCGGCGGCAATGGCATGCCAGTCTTGCGGAGTGTTCATTGGATGACCTTCGTGCTTCGCACCACGGAATTCGCCTTTCGGGCGGCCGGGCAGGCCCATGGCGCTTCCTTCGATTGCAAGATGGCGCAGTGCTTGCGCACCGCACCGATGTTTTCCCAGACGCCTTCGAAACCGCCCGACACGACGAAGGCACCGCCGGCATGGAAAGTCTGCGTGGCGCCGTTGCGGTCAGTCAGCCGCACCGTGCCTGCGCGCAGCACGCAGTGTTCTGGTTCGTGCGTTGCACGCACGACCCGCCAGCGCCCGGCCGTGGCAGCCCACTGACCGGCATGGAACTGCCTGATGGCGTCGGTGTCGAGATTCCAGACCCGGGGCGCCGGGTCGCCGCCTAGCAGAACGAGAACGGTCGGGCCGTCGGCAGACGCGCCAACGTCGCCCTGTGGAAGCAGGGCGAGCATGCGTGTTTCGGTTGCGGAAGTCATGAAAGGGAGCGACCGGTGCGCACAACGCGCCCCATGTTGCGGTCAGAAGTTGACGACGACCGACGCACCCAGCAGCGAATTCTGCTTGTGGTACGTGCCGTCCTTCGAGTCGATGAAGACCGCGCGGTCGGCGCCGTCGAGGCGGTACTCGGCCTTGAACGTGGTGCTGGTATTGAAGGCGTATTTCAGGCCGAAGCTGAGGGCGTAGCGGTTGGCGCCGCGGTCGTAATTGCCAGATTCAAGGTCTGGACCAAGGCCGTTGCGGTCGTCGTTGCCGTAGACCACTTGTCCGAACGTGCCGGACGTCGGATCTTCGTCGAGAGCCGAATAGCCGTTATAGCCAAACAGCCCGCCGCCGTTTTTCTTGTTGGCGATGTAGTCGGCGCGGACCAGCGCCTGCAGGCGCGGCGTCACGTTGTAGCCGACCAGTCCCGAGACACCCCACCAACTTGAATCGCGGTAGTTGTTGTCGACGTCGGGTGTGATCGCACCCTGTTTTTGCATGCCCACGCTGGCCTGGCCCTGCATCGTCAGCGCACCGCGTGTGTAGTAGCCGTCGACCTCGAACAGATTGGCCGTCGTGTTGGTGCCGGTGTTGAAGTTCGGTGCCTTGCCGTGCAGACCGGCGAAGCCGATGCCGGAAAACTCGTCGAGGCCGTAATCACCCCGGTAGACCAGCGCCGCCGACTTGTCATTTTCGGCTTTGATCGACGCATTGATGTTGGCGACCATCGTCTTGAACGCCAGCTTGCCCAAGTTCATCGACACCCCGACGCCGGTGTAGCCGGTCGGCAGCGTGAAGTCGTACAGCAGGTTGTGCGTGGTGAACGGGTTCAGCGTCGGTTGCTGGTATTCGTAGCCGGACCAGTCCGGAATCTGTCCGGCGATCAGGCGCGTGGTCGGGTCGGAGAGCGGGATCGACACCGAGGCCTCCTGCACGATGCCCGCACCGATCAGCGAGCCGACACCGCGGTTCGGCGTGAGCGTGAGTTTCCAGCGCGTGCCGCTGTCGGTTTCCTTCGTGAAATCGATGCTGGCCGCGCCCATGTACGAGGTGTCGTAGGCATAGATGCTCTGGTCGTTCAGAAACTGGAACCCGGCGCGGTGCTGACGCTGGTTGTAGATGTAGACGGGTTCGATGTAGCCCGACACGGTCAAGCCCTTCAAACCCGACGCAATCAGGTTGTCTTCGGTGGCCTCGGTCTTCACGGCGATGCGGTTGAACTCGCGCACCTGGTCGGGCGTCATTCCCCACTGCGCGGCGGCTGGCGCCGCGGTGGCTGCCGTGCCGTTCAGCTTTTGTTCGAGCTGACCGACCCGCTCGCGCAGCGCCTTCAGTTCGTTGAGCAATTCGGCATTCGATTGCGCCACCGCGATCGACGGAAATGCGGACACGAGGGCCAGGGCCAGGACGGTGGGTTGCCAGAGTTTCATTTTTTCTCCTGTTTGCGTTTGAGTGTCGAAGGCGTGATGGAGGCGTGCGGCCGCGTGCCGCATCTATTCGGCGCGCGAGGCCATCGCCATGTCGAGAGACCGCTTGCGCTCGGCGCGAGCGATCATGTAGCTGGCCACGAGCACGCCGATGGCCACCAGCGCGATCGTCACGGCGGCAACCGCATTGACGGTCGGGTTCAGGCCCAGCCGGGCGCGCGAGAAAATCACCAGCGGCATCGTCGTCGAGCCGGGTCCGGACAAAAAAGCCGACAGCACCACGTCGTCGAGCGACAGCGTGAAGGTCAGCAGCCAGGCCGACAGCAGCGCTTGCCCGATCATCGGCAGCGTGACCAGTGCGAAGACCTGCGCAGGCCGCGCGCCGAGGTCCATTGCGGCTTCTTCGAGCTGCGGGTTCAGGTCTTGCAGCCGGGCCTGCACCACCACGGTGGCGTAGGCCAGGCCGAGCAGCAAGTGGCCCATCCAGATCGTCAACATGCCACGCTCGGGGAAACCGGTGGCGCGCTGCAGCGACACCAACATCAACAACAGCGACAACCCGACGATCACCTCGGGCATCACCAACGGCGCATTGACCATGCCGCTGAACAATGTGCGCCCCGTGAATCGCTTGTACTTGACCAGCGCAAAGGCCGCCAGAGTGCCCAGCACGACCGAGGCGCAGGCGGTGAAGAAGGCGATCTTGAGCGACAGCCACAACCCGCCGAGAATTTCCTTGTCGGAGGCCAGCGCGACATACCATTTCAGCGTGAAGCCGCGCCACACGTTGGGCACGGGCGAGTCGTTGAACGAATAGACCACCAGCGCCAGCATCGGCAGGTAGAGAAACAGAAAGCCGAGCGACAGCCAGCCGGGGCCGAACCAGCGCCGCATCATGTGCGTCGCTCCGTGGCTTCGGCCTGGTACTTGTTGAAGATCGCCAGCGGCACGATGATCAGAAGCACCATCACGACCGCCACGGTGGAGGCCATCGGCCAGTCGTTGTTGCTGAAGAATTCGTCCCACAACACGCGGCCGATCATCAGCGTCTGCGGGCCGCCGAGCAGTTCGGGAATCACGAACTCACCGACGCACGGAATGAACACCAGCATCGAGCCGGCGATGATGCCGGCCTTCGACAGCGGCACCGTGACCTTCCAGAACGCCACCCAGGGCGTCGCGCCCAGGTCGGTGGCGGCCTCGAGCAGGCGCAGGTCCATCTTCGCCAGGTTCGAATAAAGCGGCAGGATCATGAACGGCAGGTAGCAATACGTCATGCCCAGCACCAGCGAGAACGGCGTGTTCATCAACTGCCCGGGCGCGGGAATCAGGCCGATGGCTGCCAACAAGTGGTCCAGGCCGGTGCCGGCGATCAGGTCGAAGGCCCAGCCGTTCTCGCTGAGCAGGCCTTTCCAGGCATAGATGCGCAGCAGGAAGGAAGTCCAGAAGGGCAGCATCACCAACATCAGCAACGCCGGCTGCACGGTCGACTTGGCGCGCGCCATGAAGTAGGCGAACGGGTAGCCGATGAACAGACACAGCAGGGTCGTGAAAGCCGCGTATTTCAGGCTCGACAGGTACGTTTTGAGGTACAGATCGTCTTCGAGCAGGAAGAAGTAATTGCTGACCTTGACGCTCAGCGCGACCACGCCGTCTTTGTAGGTCAACACGTCGTTGAAGGTGACGTTTTCCATCTCCGACACACTGATCTTCAGCACGATCAGGAACGGCAGCAGGAAGAACACCAGCAGCCACAGGTAGGGGATGCCGATCACCGCACCGCGCCCGCTGAAGATGCTGCGCAACCACCGCACCAGCCACGAGCCTGAACTCGGCGATGTCATTGCGTCAGCACCACATGAGACGAGTCGGACCAATGCGCCCAGACCTCGTCGCCCCAGGTCAGCTCGTGCTCGCGGTGGCGCTGCACGTTGCTCTGGCTGACCTTGAACGTGGCACCGCTGGTCAGCTGCAACCGGTAGACCGTGAAGCTGCCGAAGTAGGCCAGCTCCTTGATGGTGCCGCGCACCCGGTTGAACTCGCCCTCGGGCTGCGCACTGGTCAGCTGGATTTTCTCGGGGCGCAGCGCCACCGTGACATTCATGCCGGTCACGCCGGTGATGCCGTGGCCGACGTAATGGTTGCAGTCGGCGCATTGGATGATCACGTGGTCGGGTTGGTCCTCCACCAACGTGCCGTCCATCAGGTTGACGTTGCCGATGAAGTCGGCAACGAAACGCGTGGCCGGAGTTTCATAAACCTCGCTCGGCGCACCCACCTGCAGCAGCCGGCCTTCGCTCATCACGGCGATGCGCGACGCCATCGTCATCGCCTCTTCTTGGTCGTGCGTGACCATCACGCAGGTCACGCCGACCTGCTCGACGATGTTGACGAGTTCGATCTGCGTTTCTTCGCGCAGTTTCTTGTCGAGCGCGCCGAGTGGCTCGTCGAGCAGCAGCAGCTGCGGCTGTTTCGCCAGGCTGCGCGCCAACGCCACGCGCTGCTGCTGGCCGCCCGAGAGCTGGTGCGGCTTGCGCTGGGCGTACTTGCCGAGCTGCACCAGCTTGAGCATGGCCTCGACCTGGGCCGCGACCTTGTCCGACGGCAGCTTGGTGCGGCGCAAGCCGAATGCGATGTTGTCCCACACCGTCAGGTGCGGAAACAGCGCGTAGCTCTGGAACATCATGTTCAGCGGCCGTTCGTAAGGCGGCATGTTGTTGAGGTCGACGCCGTTCAGCACGATGCTGCCCGAGGTCGGCGTCTCGAAGCCCGCGAGCATGCGCAGCAGCGTGGACTTGCCGCAGCCCGACGACCCGAGCAGCGCGAAGATCTCGCCCTTGGCGATGTCGATGCTGACGTTGTTGACCGCCTTGTAGCCGCTGAAGTCCTTGACCAGATCGCGGATCTGCAGGAACTGCGTGACGTCGACCTTGGGGACGACGCTGGAAGTCGCGCTCATTCAGGTGCTTTCGATGCCGGCGATCACAGGCCGGTCTTGAACCCGGTGTAGGTGCGCGTCATGAGCCGGCGCAGGTCGTTGGCCAGCGCGTCGGGCGGAATCATCTTCTTCATGTCGGATTCGGACGGGAAGACGGTCGGGTTGTTTGCCACCTCGGGTCGGATGAACTTGCGCGATTCCTTGTTCGGGTTGGCGTAGAACACCTTGTTCGAGATGCCGGCGTGCACCTCCGGCTTCAGGATGTAGTTGATGAACTTGTGCGCGTTGCCGGGGTGCTCGGCGTCGGCCGGAATCACCATCACGTCGAAGAACAGCAGGCCGCCGCTCGACGGGATCAGCGCCTCGAGCTTTTGGCCGGTCTTGTTGTCCAGCGCGCGCTGGCGGGCGATGTTGATGTCACCCGACCAGCCCAGCGCCACGCAGATGGCGCCGCTGGCCATGTCGTTGATGTAGCCCGACGAGCTGAACAACGTGACGTAAGGCCGCACCGACTTCAGCAACGTGGCGGCCTGCGAGTAGTCGGCCGCATTCTTGCTGAACGACGGCTTGCCGAGGTAGTGCAGCGCGGCCGGAACAATCTCGGACGAGGAGTCGAGGAACGACACGCCGCACGACTTGAGCTTGGAGATGTATTCGGGCTTGAACACCAGGTCCCAGGCGTTGTCTGGCATGGGCAGGGTGCCCAGCGCGGCCTTGACCTTGTCGACGTTGATGCCCACCGTGGTGAAACCCCACAGCCAGTTCACCATGTACTGGTTGCCGGGGTCGAGGCTGGCCAATTGCGCCTGCACGTCCGGGTCGAGATTCTTGTAATTCGGCAACTGCGCCTTGTCGAGCTTGCGCAGCAGGCCGCCGTCGGCCTGCAGCTTGGCCCAGTTGCTCGACGGCACGACGATGTCGTAGCCGGTCTTGCCGGCCACCAGCTTGGCGTGCACGATTTCGTTGTTGTCGAAATTGTCGTAGCGCACCTTGATGCCGGTCTCCTTCTCGAAGTTGCGGATCGTGTCCTCGGCGATGTAGTCGGACCAGTTGTAGATATTGAGGACCTTTTCTTCCTCTTGAGCGCGCGCGAGGCCACCCCAGATCGTCACGCTGGCCAGCACCAGGGGCGCCAACCTTCTCAGTGCGGAATACATCCGGTCCATGGTCATTTCCTTGTGGTCGATGATTGAAGAAAGGCGAGTTCAGTCTAGCCAGCGGCTGGCGGTCGCAAAGAGTGCAAACCCCGTGCCAAGCGAGTGGGCCGGGCTGGAAATGCAAGCTGCAGGACGACTCAAAGCCACCCGCGCCGCGTCACGTCGGCCAGGGTCAGGTCGAGACACCGACGGATCAGCGCCACCATCTCGTCGATCTGCGCTCGCGTGATGACCAGCGGCGGCGCGATGATCATGCGGTCGCCCACGGCGCGCATGATCAGGCCGTTGCCGAAACAGTGGCCTCGGCAGACCATGCCGACTTCGAGCGCGCTGTCGAACAGCGTTCCGCTGGCTTTGTCCTTCACGATCTGCAGGGCGCCCATCAGGCCGCACGACTGTGCCTCGCCAATGAGCGGGTGCTGCGCCAGGGCCTCGAAATGGTGCGCCAGGTACGGCCCGACGTCGTCACGCACCTTCTCGACCAGCCGCTCGCGCTGGATCAACCGGATGTTGGCCAGTGCCACGGCGCACGCCACCGGGTGTCCGGAATAGGTGTAGCCGTGGTTGAAGTCACCCCCTTTTTCGATCAGCACGTCGACCACGCGCTTGCCGACCATCACGCCGCCGAGCGGGATGTAGCCAGACGTCACACCCTTGGCAAACGTCATCAGATCGGGCCGGAAGCCCAACGTCTCGCAGCCGAACCACTGGCCGGTGCGCCCGAAGCCGCAGATCACTTCGTCCGACACCAGCAGGATGCCGTACTTGTCGCAGATGCGCTGGATTTCGGGCCAGTAGGTGGCGGGCGGCACGATCACGCCGCCGGCACCCTGCACCGGCTCGCCGATGAACGCGGCGACCTTGTCCGCGCCCACTTCCAGAATCTTCGTCTCGAGCCAGCCCGCGGCCTGCAGCCCGAACTCGTCGCGGCTCATGCCATGGCCATGCTCGAACCAGAACGGCTGCTCGATGTGGGTGATGCCCGGGATCGGCAGGCCGCCCTGCGCGTGCATGCCGCTCATGCCGCCGAGCGACGCGCCGGCCATCGTCGAGCCGTGATAGGCGTTCTTGCGGCTGATGATGACGCTGCGCTCGGGTTGCCCCAGCAGGTCCCAGTAACGGCGCACCATGCGCACCACGGTGTCGTTGCCTTCCGAGCCCGAGCCCGAGAAGAACACATGCGCAAACTGCGGCGGAGTCACTTCGGCCAGCAATTCGGCCAGCTCGATGGCGGGTTCGGTCGCGGTTTGGAAGAAGCTGTTGTAGAACGGCAGTGCCTGCAGTTGCCGCGTCGCTGCGTCGATCAACGCCTGTTGGCCGTAGCCCACATTCACGCACCACAGCCCGGACATCGCGTCGAGCAGCTTGTGGCCGTCGCTGTCCCACAGATAGATGTTGTCGGCCCGCGAGATGATGCGCGAACCCTTGCGGGCCAGCGCTTTGAAGTCGGTGAACGGATGCAGGTAGTGGGCCGCGTCGGCGGCTTGCAGGTCCTCGGTGGTGCGGGTGGCGCGGGAGGGATTCAAAATGGCATTCATCGCAGGATCTCCAATCAATCGGCCGACGCGGAACCGGCTTTGCCGGGCCGCTGGCGCGCCTTGCGGGCCGCACCGGGCGTTGCGGCCCGGCCGCTCGCCGCGCCTGGCCCCATCGACGGGGAGGCGCGCCAGGCGCTTCGGGGGTGGGTCATTTCAGACGTGCAGCAGCAGGTGCTCGCGCTCCCACGGCGAGATCACTTTCATGAACTCGTCGTGCTCGATCTCCTTGACCTCTGAATAGACCGTGATGAACGACTTGCCGAGCACGTCGTGCAGGTCTTTCTCGTCCGCCAGCCAACCGAGCGCCTCGCTCAGGCTGCGCGGTAGCTGGTATTCGGACAAGTAGGCGTCGCCCTTGCATTCGGCGGCCGGCTCGATCTTGTTCTTCATGCCGAGGTAGCCGCAGGCCAGCGTGGCGGCCAGCGCCACGTAGGGGTTGGCATCGGCGCCGATCACACGGTTCTCGACCCGGCGCGCGGCCGCGGTGGCGACCGGCGAGCGGATGCCGACGGTGCGGTTGTCGGTGCCCCACTGGATGTTGATCGGCGCCGCAGTCGAGCGCGACAGCCGACGATAGGAATTGACGTACGGCGCGAACAGCGCCATCGCCGCCGGCGTGTACTTTTGCAGGCCGCCGATGTACCAGAAGAATTCCTTCGACGGGCTGCCGTCCGGGTTGCTGAAGATGTTCAGGCCGGTCAGCTTGCTGACGATGCTCTGGTGCACGTGCATCGCGCTGCCGGGCTCGTTGGCCATCGGCTTGGCCATGAAGGTGGCGTACATCTCGTGGCGCAGCGCTGCTTCGCGGATCGTGCGCTTGAAGAAAAACACCTCGTCGGCCAGGCCGAGCGGATGATCGTGGAAGAAGTTGATCTCCATCTGGCCCGCGCCGACTTCGTGGATCAGCGTGTCGACGTTGAGCTCCATCTTTTCGCAGTAGGCGAAGATGTCCTCGAACAGCGGGTCGAACTCGTTCACCGCGTCGATCGAATAGGCCTGGCGCGAAGTCTCGGCACGGCCGCTGCGCCCCTTCGGCGGGCGCAATGGCGTGTTCGGGTCCGCATTGCGCTCGATCAGGTAGAACTCGAGTTCGGGCGCCACCACCGGCGACCAGCCCTCGGCGTCGTACAGATCGCAGATGCGCCTCAGCACCGAACGCGGTGCGTACGGGATCATGTTGCCGTCGCGGTCGAAGCAATCGTGAATGACTTGCGCGGTCGGGTCGGTCGCCCACGGCACGATGCGCACGGTGCTGGGGTCCGGCCGCAGGTGCATGTCGCGGTCGGTCGCGTGGATGACGTCGTAATACGGCCCTTCCTGGGGAAATTCGCCGGTCACCCCGATCGCGACGATCGCCTCGGGCAGCCGCATGCCGCGGTCCTCGGTGAATTTCTCTCGCGGCAGGATCTTGCCGCGCGCCACGCCGGTGAGGTCGGGCACCAGGCATTCGATCTCGGTCACGCGGTTCTCGTTGAACCAGGTCTCGAGATCGCTGAATGTGAAGTTCTTCTTGTCTACCATGGGTCACCTGAAGTTTGTCGCGCGGCGCCGCGCAGTGCGAAATTCGAATGCAAGGTGCGGGCCGACGCTATCGGTCGGGTTCGCGCTGCGGCTCGCGGTGACGGTTGCGAAAGTCCAGGCAAGCGGCCCCGAACGCGCGCAGCAGCTGCATCGACACGGGGTTGGTCGCGGCCATCCATTCGGGATGCCATTGCACGCACAGGTTGAAGCCCTTCGACTCGGGCATCGAAAAGGCTTCGATCAGGCCGTCCGGCGCGCGCGCCTCGACCCGCAGGCCCGGGGCCAACCGCTGAATCCCTTGCCCGTGGATCGAGTTGACATCGATCTGCGTGCGCTCGAGGATCGCTTCGAGCACACCGCCCGCCGCCACCTCGACCGGGTGCGCCGCGCTGTACTGCAACTCGGCCGACTCGGCGTCGTGCGAGCGGTGGTCCGACAAGCCCGGAACCTCTTGCACGGCCTGGTGCAGGCTGCCACCAAGCGCCACATTGGTCTCCTGGAAACCGCGACAGATCGCCAGCAGCGGGATGTCGCGGGCCAGCACGCGCGGGATCAACGGCAGGGTCCATTCGTCGCGTTCGGGGTCCAGCGGCAGGGCCGGGTTGTGCACCGCTTCGCCGAACCGGCCGGGGTGCACGTTCGACGGCGAGCCGGTCAGCAGCACGCCGTCGGCCAGGTCGAGCAGGGCCTCGATTTCGTCGGGCCGGGCCGACGGCACGATCAACGGCTGACAGCCGGACAGGCGCACGGCGTCGATGTACTTGCGGCCGGCGATGTAGAACGGGTGCTCGCCCAGCACGCGGCTGCAGGCCGGCACCAGCACGACGGGCTTGCCGCGCGGCGTGACGGCCGGTGCGAAGTGCGATCTCACAGCATGTCCTTCAAGCGGTAGTACGCCATGCCGGCCACCAGCGCCGGCGTGCGCAACAGTCGCCCGCCCGGAAACGGCCGGTGGCGGATGCGCGCGAAGGTGTCGAAGCGCTCGGCATTGCCGGCAATGGCCTCGGCCACCAGCTTGCCGGCCAGCCCGGTCAGTGCCAGGCCGTGGCCGGAAAAGCCCTGCAGGTAATACACCTGGTCGAGGCCCGGCGACGCACGGCGCGGCGTCAGATCGGACAGTCGGCCGAAGTCCGGCGCACGGTTCATCGAGATGTCGACGAAGCCGCCCCATGAATAGTCGATCTCGGTCTGCGCCAGCTGCGGAAAGGTCAGTGCCATGCGCCGCTGCAGGGTGGCCTCCAGGTTGTGCGGCGTCGCCGTGCTGTAGCTGACCCGGCCGCCGTAGAGCACGCGCGAATCGGCGGTCGGACGGAAGTAGTCGAGCACGAAGTTGGTGTCACAGACGGCCGAGCCTGACGGGATCAGCGAACGCGCCAGCACCGGGTCGAGCGGCTTCGACGCCACGATGTAGGTGCCGACCGGCATCACACGGCGTTCCAGCAGCGGCGCCAGGCCTTGCAGGTAGACGTTGCCGGCCAGCAGCACATGGCTGGCGGTCACGCTGCCGCTGGCAGTGCGCAGCTTGAGCGGGCTGCCCTGATCGAGCCCCGTCACGGCCGAGTGCTCGTGGATGCGCACGCCCAGACCGGCCGCCGCGCGTGCCAGGCCGAGGCTGTATTTCAACGGATGCAGGTGCCCGCCGAGCGGATCGTGCATGCCGCTGTGAAAGCGCGGGCTGTCGATCCAGTCGGGCAGGTGCACCGGGTCGATCCAGTGTGTGTGATAGCCGTAATGCGTGGCCATGTGGTCGTGCCAGGTGCGCAGCTCGCGGGCCTTGCGGGCGTTCACGGCCAGGCTCATGTAACCGTCGCGCCAGTCGCAGTCGATCGCAAAACGCTCGCGCCGCTGGCCGATCAACTGGATGGCCTCGAGCGTCATGTCCCAGACAAGCTTCGACGCGGTCAGGCCGAGTTGCGCCTCGATCACGGACTGATCGCACGCCAGCCCGGCGATGACCTGACCGCCGTTGCGGCCGGAGGCGCCCCAGCCGACTTGCTTTGCTTCGAGCACCACCACGCTGTAGCCGCGGTCGGCCAGTTCGATCGCGGCCGACAGCCCCGCCAACCCAGCGCCCACCACCGCCACGTCGCAGTCGGCGTTCGATTGCAACGAAGGAAAAGCCTGCACTCGCTGCACGCTGGCGGCGTAGTACGAATTCTTCGTCAGGTTGTGATCGACGCTGAGCAAGGACATAGAAGCTGTGCGCTAGGCAGGCCTTTTCGAGTGGGTTGACTGACAGCGGGTGAGCGGGGTTCCGGCGGGACTGGCCGCGCTCAGGCGGCCTGCTTCAGCACGCCGGCGATGGTGTCGACGATCTGCCCGATGTGTGAACTCTCGATGATCAGCGGCGGCGACAGCGCGATCGTGTCGCCCGTGGTGCGGATCAGCACACCCTTTTCCCAGCACGCGAGGAAGGCGTCGAAGGCGCGCTTGCCGGGCTGCCCGGCGATCGGTTGCAGCTCGATGCCGCCCACCAAGCCGATGTTGCGCACGTCGATCACGTTCGGCAGGCCGCGCATCGAATGCAGCGCCTGCTCGAACACCGGCGCCATCTGCGCGGCGCGCGTCAGCAGGCCTTCTTCGGCGTAGGTGTCGAGCGTGCCGATCGCCGCGGCGCAGGCCAGCGGGTGCGCCGAGTAGGTGTAGCCGTGAAAGAACTCGATCAGGTGCTCGGGGCCGGTCATGAAGGCGTCGTGAATGTGGCGCTTCGCGAACACCGCGCCCATTGGCACGCAGCCGTTGGTGATGCCCTTGGCCACCGTCATCAGGTCGGGCGTGACGCCGAAATGCGAAGCCGCGAACGGCGAACCGAGGCGGCCGAAACCGGTGATGACTTCGTCGAAGATCAACAGGATGCCGTGCTTGTCGCAAATCGAACGCAGGCGTTGCAGGTAGCCCTCGGGCGGCAGCAACACGCCCGTGGATCCCGCGACCGGCTCGACGATCACTGCGGCGATGGTCGACGCGTCGTGCAGCGTCACCATACGCTCGAGGTCGTCGGCCAACTCGGCGCCGTGTTGTGGCACGCCGCGCGAGTAGGCGTTGCGCGACAGGTCATGGGTGTGGCGCAAGTGGTCGGTGCCCGGCAACAACGGGCCGAACATCTTGCGGTTGGCAACGATGCCGCCGACCGAGATGCCGCCGAAATTGACGCCGTGGTAACCGCGCTCGCGACCGATCAACCGGGTGCGTGAGCCTTCGCCACGCGCACGGTGGTAGCCAATCGCCATCTTCAACGCGGTATCGACGGCTTCCGAGCCCGAGTTGGTGAAAAACACCTTGTCGAGTCCTGCCGGTGTCAATTGCACCAGCCGCTCGGCCAGCTCGAAGGCCAGCGGATGGCCCATGTTGAACGGCGGCGCGAAATCCATTTCGGCGGCCTGTTGCGCGATCGCTTGCACGATTCGGGGACGCCCGTGGCCCGCGTTGACGCACCACAAGCCGGCAATGCCGTCGAGGATCTGCCGGCCTTCGGGCGTCCAGTAATGCACGCCGGAAGCCTTGGCCAGCATGCGCGGGGCTTTCTTGAACTGCCGGTTTGCCGTGAATGGCATCCAATAGGCTTCTAGACCGGCGGCAGGCGCGGCGATGTCTGTTGCCGGCGCGGGCGCGATCACTGCCGCGGAATGCGACTCCAACACAACCGTGTGAGCGGTTGGCAGCGCTGCCTGCGGACCGACCCGGTGGCTGTCCAAAAGGGCGTCGATGGCTTCGAGTTCCTGGTACATGGCGAGCTCTCCTGGTGGTGTGTGCGAGGCGCAGTGTTGTATCACCAGCCCCCTGGCAGTCTAGTCAGACGTGCACGCAATGTGCTTGCAAAGGCATGCCGGGTTCACCCTGGTTGTCGCAATATAGTTGCGACATCTAATACGATTGAGACAGAAAATGCGGGCATTGCCGACTCAAGCGAAACTGGATGCCATCGACCGCGCCATTTTGACGGTGCTACAGCGCACCGGCCGGGTTTCCAATCAGGACCTCGCGCAGCAGGTGCATTTGTCGCCTTCGGCCTGCCTGCGGCGCGTCAAGGCGCTGGAAGATGCCGGCATCATCAAGGGCTATGTCGCGCTGATCGATCCGACCGCGGTCGGCCAACCGGGCACGAGCTACACCATCGTCAACCTCGACCGTCTCACCCAAACCGCGATCCTGGCCTTCGAAACGGCGGTGCGCGAGCAGCCCGAGATCCTCGACTGCTTCTATGTCGCCGGCACCAACGACTACCTGCTGCGATTCACCTACCTCGACGCGGCCGACCTCGAGCGTTTCCATTCACAGGTGCTGATGGGATTGCCGGGCGTGGTGCGTTCCAACTCGATGCTGGTGCTGCGCACCGTCAAGAAGACCACGGCCCTGCCCGTTTGACGAGAACCCAACTGGCGGCCGGACGGTGCGGCCCGTGATTTGCGCACGCGGTGTGGCCCTGCGCGTCTCCACACGTTTGTTACACAGGCCGCCGAACGTGCTCCGGCGCACCTTGTTTCGCCCATGGGGGCATGTGTAAGCGCGGTCCCGGCGAGGCGTTGCCGGGCCCTGTGGCGCCTCACTTCTGCGACGCGTTAGCCCCTAAGCTGCGCCCCATTCGGGCCCTTTGGCCCCGCAGACCAACCTCCAGGGACCCCTCATGACGATCACATCCAGCCCGTCGCACATTGCCTGGAAAGGCCTGCTCGTGTGCGCGGGCCTGCTCGGCACGCCGTGGACGGCACAAGCCCACCACGTGGGCGACGCGTTGACCACCGATCAGCAGCTGGTGGCATCCAGCGACCAATTCCTGGCGGCGCTGGCGCAGTGGCAAAAGCTTGCTCCGGCGCTTCAGACGTCGGGCCTGGACGGCCTGGTTCAGCTGGCGCAGACCCGCCAGCAGAGGATGATCGCGCTGGTCCAGGCCGACCCGATCGTGGCGGCCAGCCGCATGATGCCGCGCTCGCTGCGGGCCCGCATGCCGGCCCAAGCCGCAGCGTTCGTCGAGACCGAGGTCCGCGTGCAGGGCACCGGCTTCATCAACGTGGCAGACAACTTCGCTGCCGGCATTTCACACGCGACATTCAAGCTGCTGGGCGCGGGCGGCGGCACGCCGCAAAGCGTCTATCTGGCCGACCCGACCGGCCAAGAGCGCGACCTGCACAAGCTTGCCGGCAAGAAGCTCAACTTCCCGGCGATGCGGGTGGGCGACCTGCTCGTGTTGCTCGACAAGCGCCAGGTGCAGGCCACTTCGGTGGAGGCCGCCGGCCGCACGGCCGCCACGTCGACCGGCACGCTGCAGGCTGCCGGCAGCGTCGTGCAGGGTGACCAGAAGACGCTGTCGATACTGGTCAATTTCAGCGACAAGCCGGTCGCCTGCACGGCGGCTGATGTCGGCAACCGTGTTTTCGGCAACACCGGATCGACGGTCAACAACCTGTTCAAGGATTCGTCGCGCGGGCTGGTGAGCTTTTCGGGCACTGCCATCGGGCCGTTCAACATCAACTTCACCAGCACCGGCACCTGCGACTACACGGCCTGGGGCGTGGCCGCCGAGGCCGCTGCCAAAGCGGCCGGCTTCGATCCGGCCCTGTACACCCGGGTCAATTACGTCACCCCGCCCAATTCCACCTGCGGCTGGTCGGGACTGGCTTACCTGCCGGGTCGCCAATCGTGGATCCAGTCGTGCAGTTCGACCGGCGTGTACGCGCACGAACTGGGGCACAACCTGACGCTGCACCACGCCGCCACGCCCACCGCCGAATACGGCGATGCGTCCGATCCGATGGGCGGCGCGCGCACCGTGGGCAGCAACGCAGCCAACCGCGTGATGGCGGGCTGGCAACCGGCCGGCACGGTGCAGGACGTCGGTATTGGGGGCTCCTTTTCCGTCACGTCGGTGACTGACAGCACCGTCACGTCGACACCGCAGGTGCTGCGGTTGGCCAAGCTCGACACGGCGGAGCAGTATTACGTCAGCGTGCGCACCGCCACCGGATACGACACGGCGTTGGGGATGCCGTTCGTCGACGCCGTCAGCGTGCACCGAGCCACCGGCACCTTGCCGACGCGCACCTACCTGATGCAGGTGCTGGCGGCCGGGCAGTCGTTCACCGACGTCACCAACGGCATCACGCTGACCAACCAGGGCGTGTCCAACGGCGTCGGCGTCGTTGGAGTTACGCTGGCTGGCGCCGTCTGCGCCAGGGCGGCACCGGCGGTGGCGGTCGTTCCGGCCTCGCAGAGCGGTGCGCCCGGCGCTGCGCTGAACTACAGCGTGACGGTGTCGAACCGGAACACCGCGGCCTGCGGCAGCTCGATCTTCAACCTCAGCCAGACCGTGCCGACCGGCATTTCGGGAACCCTGTCGGCACCGAGCCTGGCGATTGCGGCGGGCGCGAGTGGCTCGGTCAACTGGACTGCGACGTCAGATGCCGCGGCGCCGGCTGCCACCTACACGCTCGACGCCACCGCGGCCGACGCCGGTCAGCCGACCAGTGTGAGCACTGCGCACGCTTCCTATGTCGTGTTCCGCGACTCCTTGCCGCCCGCCCTGACGATCACCAGCCCGACGGCCACGTCGTACACCAACGTGCGCAGCATCTCGATCGCCGCCACCGCGAGTGACGTCTCTGGCATCCAGGCGGTCGAATTCTCGGTCGACGGCGCGCTGATCGTGCGCGACACCAGCGCGCCCTACACGGCCAACTGGAACACCCGCCGGGCGGCGAAGGGCCTGCACACGATCAAGGCCCGGGCGATCGACAACAGCGGCTTGGCCACTGAGAAAAGCGTGACGGTGACGCTCAACTGAGGTTGCCTCGGGCCAACGTGGTCGGCCGGGCGAAACCGGTCGGCGCCGGGCGCCATCGAAAAGCGTCGAGCCCTCAGCGGCGGGTCGACGCGATCCTGCCGCAGAGGTACGTCCAGACAAAGGCCGCCGCGGCCTGGCTGGTCAGTTCAGCGTGGTCGTAGGGCGGAGACACCTCCACGCAGTCCATGCCGACGAACGGCAGGTCGTGCAGTTCCTCCAGCAGGCTGAGCACCTGATTGCTGGTCATGCCGCCCGGCTCGGGCGTGCCGGTGCCCGGCGCGAACGCCGGGTCGAGGCAGTCGATGTCCAGGCTCAGGTAGACCGGCGGATTGCCATGGGCGGCCAGCCGCTCGCGAATGGAGTGGAGCACCGGTGCCAGCTGTGCCGGGCTTTCCAGCCCGCGCAGGTCGCGCGCAGTGTGGATCCGCCCGCCCTGGTCGCGCACGTGATCGCGCGCCTCGCGCGCACCGGCCGAGCGGATGCCGATCTGCGTGAAGCACTCGTTGATCACCAGCCCTTCCTGCATCGCTTCATAGACCCAGGTGCCGTGACCGCTGGGTTCGCCGAAGTGGTCTTTCCAGGTGTCGCAGTGGGCGTCGAAGTGGATCACGGCCAGCGGCCGGCCCAGCCACTCGCGGTAGGCGCGCAACAACGGCAGCGTGACCGAGTGATCGCCCCCGAGCCAACACATGTGGTGGGCCCGGATCAGCTGCCGCACCATCGGCATCATTGCCTCGCGCATGGCTTGCAGGCTGGTGTTCGGCAGCGGCAGGTCGCCGGCATCGCCGAGTTGCCCCTCCGGGCTGACGTCGTGCAAGGGATGGATACCGTCGCACAGCATGTGGCTGGCTTCGCGGATGGCGCGCGGCCCGAAGCGCGCACCCGGCCGATTTGTCACCGAACCGTCCCAGGCCAGGCCGGCGACCGCATACGGCATGCCGGCGGCGGCCGGCGGCGCCTTCAAAAAGGCGTTGTTGGACAAGAAAGCAAAGCTGCTCATGCGCGGCACCGTGTGGTTTTCATCGAATTGGGCCCAGATCATAAAAGGCGGTGCGAAGACTGCCTGCGACTTTCACTTTCGAGAGCATTGTTTTGCCATGTGAAATTGTGCGTTGCTGCAGTGCCGCAAAATTTCTCATTGTGAAGAAACGAAATCCACATGGCGGAAGTCGCGCCGCAAGTCATTGAAAGTAAACGCAAAATTCAATAGTCTTATATAAGACACAAGTCTGTGCTTTCGCGGCGTCCGGCAGTACGCTGAGGTTCAAGTTTTCGAACCTCACTTTCACGCTTTGCACACCCCTGGAGCCCTTCATGACACAAGCCACCCGAGACCAGCAGATTCAAGCTCTCGAACACGACTGGCGCGACAACCCGCGCTGGAAAGGCATCAAGCGCGGCTATTCGGCCGCCGACGTCGTGCGCCTGCGCGGCTCGCTGCAGGTCGAGCACACGCTGGCCAAACGCGGCGCCGAAAAGCTCTGGCATCTGGTCAACACCGAACCCTTCGTCAACACGCTCGGTGCGCTGACCGGCAACCAGGCGATGCAGCAGGTCAAGGCCGGGCTGAAGGCCATCTACCTGAGCGGCTGGCAGGTTGCGGGTGACGCCAACCTGGCCGGCGAGATGTACCCGGACCAGTCGCTTTATCCCGCCAACTCGGTGCCGATGGTGGTCAAGCGCATCAACAACACGTTCACGCGGGCCGACCAGATCCAGTGGTCGGAGGGCAAGAGCGAAATCGACTTCTTCGCGCCGATCGTGGCCGATGCCGAAGCCGGCTTCGGCGGCGTGCTGAATGCCTTCGAACTGATGAAAAGCATGATCGACGCCGGTGCCGCAGGCGTGCACTTCGAAGACCAGCTGGCAGCCGCCAAGAAGTGTGGTCACATGGGCGGCAAGGTGCTGGTGCCGACGCGCGAAGCGGTGGCCAAGCTGGTGGCGGCGCGCTTGGCGGCCGACGTGATGGGCACGCCCACGCTGGTGATCGCCCGCACCGATGCCGAGGCCGCCGACCTGGTGACCAGCGACGTCGACGACAACGACAAAGGCTTCCTGACTGGCGAGCGCACCGTGGAAGGCTTCTTTCGCACCACGCCAGGGCTCGAGCAGGCGATCTCGCGCGGCCTGGCGTATGCCGAATACGCCGACATGGTGTGGTGCGAAACCGGCAAGCCCGATTTGGCCTACGCCAAGCGCTTCGCCGATGCGATCCACCAGAAGTTTCCGGGCAAGCTGCTGGCTTACAACTGCTCGCCCAGCTTCAACTGGAAAAAGAATTTGGACGATGCGACGATCGCCAAGTTCCAGCGCGAACTCGGTGCCATGGGCTACAAATTCCAGTTCATCACGCTGGCCGGCTTTCACAGCCTGAACTACTCGATGTTCAACTTGGCGCACGGTTATGCGCGCAACAACATGACGGCGTTCGTCGAGTTGCAGGAAGCCGAGTTCGCGGCTGCCGAGCGCGGCTTCACCGCGGTAAAGCACCAGCGCGAAGTCGGCACCGGTTACTTCGATGCGGTGACGACGACGATCGAGGCGCTGTCGTCGACGGCCGCGCTGAAGGGATCGACGGAAGACGAGCAGTTCTTCGACGCGAAGCATTGAGGCGACCGAAATCGGCGGTGCCATGCGTGCCGGCGCACGACGCTGCCGACGCGCCTGGTCTGCCGCGGACGTCGCATGCGCCCGGCCTCGGCCGGTCCACCCGCGAAAACCGGCGTCACTCCGGTCGTCGGTGTCGCCTCACCCAGGGTTGCGCAGCGTCATCTTGACCGCGTGCGGGCTCTCGCGCGCATAGTCGCGAATCACGCTGTCGAAGTCGACATCCGGCCGCAGCCCCAGCGCCGCGGCGCGATCGCTGCGCACGCGAGCCGGCCAGCCGTTCACCATCGAGGCGATGCGCGCATCCGGCTGCCAGTCGATCAGCGCGCTGGCCTGGGGGCCGGCCACGCGCTCCAGTGCTTGCACCATCTCGCCCACCGTCAAAGCGATCGACGGCAGGGTCAGCGCGAGCGTCGAACCCCAGGCGGCGTCGCTGCTGTCGTGCGCGCAGAGCAGCCCTTCGATGGCGCGCGTCGGTGAGCTCAACGCCACCGCCGCGTGCGCCTCCACCGGGCAGACGGCGCGCAAGCCGGCCAGCGGTTCGCGCACGATGCCCGACAGAAAGCTCGACGCCGCGCCGTTTGGCTGGCCGGCCCGCACCGACGCCGTCATCAAGCGCACGCTGCGGCCGCGCAGGTGGCCCTTGCGCGTGTGATCGGCCACCAACAGCTCGCCGATGTATTTCTGCGTGCCGTAGGACGTCTGCGGCGTCGGCAGCGTCAGGTCGTCGATCGGGTCAGGCAGCGCCAAGCCCGGCGTCGACCCGAACACGGCCAATGAACTCGCATACACGAACGTGGCCGGCCGGGGCAGCCGCCGGCAGGCCTCGAGCAGGCCCCGCGTGGCATCGAGGTTGCTGCGCATGCCGAGGTCGAAATCCGCCTCGCATTCGCCGCTCACTGCAGCCGCCAGGTGGAACACCGCTGCAGTGTCCGACGGCAGGGCTTGCGTCGAGGCCAGCAATTCGAGCAGGTCGGCGCTGACGTGCGTCACGCGCGGATCGGCCCGCAGGTCCTCGGGTGGCGCGACGCGGTCGAGCAGGTGCAGCCGGACGATCGGCACCCGCCCGCCTTGCGGATCGGTCGACCAGCCGCGCGCCAGCAGGGCGCGGGCCAGTCGGGCGCCCAGGAATCCGCCGCCGCCGGTGATCACGATCGTCATGGTGTGTCTCGTTGGGTTGAGTCGGTGCGACGGGCCCACTGTAGCCGTCCTTCGCATCGGCGCTGCAGCGCATCGAGGATTCGGCGGCGGCGGCTGCCATGGACGAGCGCTCGGCAACCGACGGCCCAGTCGTTCAGTACGTCGCTCGCCACTCGCCGCTGACGCTGACGCTACCGCAGACGTTTCCACCGACCCGTCCCGCAACCCCGGCCCCGACCAAAGCAGCGTTTGATTTCGGCGTTGTCGCGATCACTCCGTCGAGCGCCCCGCCGGTGCGATTCCACCTCCCCGACTGCGCGAGGCACGCCTGCCATGAATGACATTGATCCGAGCGCGCCCCGAACTGGTGGCGCGGCATGCGCCCGGCGGCCGCCGCTGCGCGCCGCCACGGGTCATGGTTCGGGCGCGGTGGCGTGGGTGGCGATTCTGCGGTCGCTCAGCCCCCACACCGTCAGGCAGCCGCCGAGCCAGGCCGTGCCCGAGGCGAATCCGGCCAGCACGTCGCTGGCGAAATGCACGCCCAGGAACAGCCGGCTGGTGCCCACCGTGCCAATCATCAACACCGCGACGCCGATCGCCGCCGGCCGCCAGCGCGCCGGCAACGAGCGTTGCGCCAGGCACGCCAACATGCCGTAAGCCACCACCGCCGCCGAGCTGTGGCCGCTCGGGAAGCTGTAGCCGGACGCCAGCAGGTAGGCGTGTTCGGCCAGCGGTCTGGCCCGTCCGTACAGGTGCTTCAAGGCCGGGTTCAGCAGGCCGTTGCCACCGACCGCCAGCACCCACAACCACGCCAGCACGGGCCGATTTCTCAGCAACAACAGCATCGCCACCAGCACGCCCAGCCCGGTCAGCGTGGAAGTATTCGCCAGCCGGGTCAGCACCGCAAACCAGGGAAGCACCGCAGCCGGCAGTTGCGCTTGCAGGCCAGCGGCGAATGCCAGGTCGGCCTGATCGAGCGTGAGTCCGGCACCGAGTTGCGAGGCCAGTGCGGCAAAGACCGCAGCGCCCGTCGCCAGCATGAACAGCCCGAGACCGACGCGCGGGCCCGGCGCCGCATTGGCTGGCGCCGCATTCGGCAGCGGCCCGCTTCGGGGCCAGCAGGTCGCCGCGGCCGTCACGGCGATCGATAGCGTGAGCCACGCCAGGTACAGCGGCCACGCGTGCAGCCCGGCCCATTGAAAACCCTGGACCAGCGTGTCGCCGTCAGCCCAGGCCATGCTCGCGCCACGGCCGCACCGGCGTGGTCTGCACCAGCCTGAATGCCTGATGCAGCGCGTCGTGGTCCCATCGTTCGATCAGGCACGGCAGAGCTGCGGCGGCTGGCTGCCAGCGCAGCAGGTTGACCGAATTGGGCACGCCGTCGCGCACCCGCGACGACACCGCCGTGCCGGCCTGTACAGCCCACATCGGGCGCGCCAGGCCGGTCAGCGGCATCACGAAGGGCAGGTGGATGTGGCCGCCGAGCACGAGATCTGCGCCGGCCTCGGCCCAACGCCGCAAGGCGCCTGCGTGGCCGCGCAGACGGTCGTGCACGTCTTCCAGGTGCGGCACTGCCACCGGCTGGTGCACCACCACCACCCGCAACTGGTCTGCCCCGGCGGCGGCCAACCGTTGCGCCACCTGCTCGACCTGCGCCGCCGACACCTGGCCGTTCTTGTGGCGGAACCAGCGGGTCGTGTTCACGCACTGGACCAGCAGCGACGGCGACGCATGGACCGGCTCGAGCTCGGTGCCGAACGCCGCACGGTGACGCGCGTAGGGCTGCAGCAGGCGCTGGTACGGATCGAACAACGGGATGTCGTGGTTGCCCGGAATCGCCAGCACGGGCGCGCCCAGCCGGTCGACAAAAGCGCGCGCGGCCTGAAACTGCAAGGCCGTGGCGCGCTGCGTGATGTCGCCCGACAGCACCACGAGGTCGGGACGCTGCTGCTGCGCCAGCGCCACCAGCGCCTCCACCACTGGCGCCTGCTCGGTGCCGAAATGCGGGTCGGAGATGTGCAGCAGCACGCTCATGTCGGCGCTTCGCTCCAACCTTTCACGCTGCAGGCGCGCCCGCCCCGACGGCGTCGGCCGGCTTCAGCAGGTACAGCGGCTGCGGCGCAACGCGGAACTCGAGCGGCGCGCGCATCCAGCCGACCTCGCCGTCGTAGGCCAGTTTGACCCGGCGGCCGGCCCACGCCAGCCGCGGCGTGACGACGATGCGCCGGAACTCGAAGCTTTGCACCGTGTCGGCCTCGCCCAGGTTGCCGATCGAGCCGCGCACCATCAGCATCAGCAACGCCCAGGAACCGATCGGACGCAGCATCACGGCGGCCAGGCAGCCTGCGTCGAGCGCAGCCGCTTCGGGCAGGCCCACCTGTTCGAGTTGCAGCCGGTTGTTGCCGATGAACAGCGTCGGCGTCGTCACCAGGCGCGCGCCGCTGTCGAGTTCGACGCGCAGCCTCAACTGGCGGTGGGCGCGCGACAGCGTTGCCAGCGACGACAGCCACGCCACCCAGCGGCTGCGGCCGAACCGCGCCTTGTAGGCCTCGCGGTCCTGCAGCAGGTCGGGGTAGATGCCCAGGCTCGCGTTGACCAGAAACACGCGATCGTTCACCAGCCCGACCTGGACCGCCACCGGCGCGCAGCGCAGTAGGCTGGCGGCCGCCTCGGCAGGCTCGGTAGGCAGCCGGTGCGTGCGCGAAAAGTAGTTGAACGTGCCTTGCGGGATCACGCCCATCGCGCAGCCCTGCGCGTGCGCGGCCTGGGCCACCGCGTTGATCGTGCCGTCACCGCCGACCGCGACCACCGCGCTGTGCAACGACGCTGCGGTCGCTGCCGCGTCCCGTGCAACCCGCGTCAGTTCGGTCTTCTGCGCAAACAGCAACTCTCCTCGACGGCCCGCCGAGGCGAGCGCGTCTTCGATCATGCGCCGCGTGTCGTCGGCGTTGTGACGACCCGAGGCGGCATTGACGACAAACTGCAGCGGCTGCGAGACGTCGATCTCCGGGACGCCCGGTGGGTGTGGCGGCAAGGGCGGGGCAGGGGGTGTCAAGGCACGGGTCGCGGTTGAAAGTTTGGTAGCGGCTGAGGCTCGTGCCGGGTTGGCAAAAGACGCACGAGTATCGACGCCACGCAGCGTGACCGCGTCGGACTCCAGCGCGAAGTGCCCGCCGGTGCGTCCTACAGGCCGACGCCCAACGCCAACGCCAACGCCAACGCCAACGCCAACGCCAACGCCAACGCCAACGC
>ENA-OFCE01000138-OFCE01000138.1-metagenomes-genome-assembly--contig:-NODE-138-length-54103-cov-6.929211_pt1 | contig 54103 bp, 51 predicted proteins | sample MGYA00153388_OFCE01 | MGnify analysis MGYA00153388 | reverse complement strand
AGGTCGCGGCACCGCTCGCTGGCTTGGCCGACAACCCGGCGCACAACCCGGCGCATAACCCAGCGCATAACCCAGCCGACATGGCTGCCGGCATCCCGGCCGGCAGCGATGCGCTCACCGCCCCGGCTGCTGCCGATAGCGAACGCGACGGCGTTCGGCGCCGGCGCCGCCGTGGTGGGCGTGACCGCAACGACGGTCGCGTCGAGGGCGGCGCGGAGCAGGTCGATGCTGGCGAGGGCGCTGAAGTGCGCACCGAGTCAGCAACGGACACCGGCAGCCCGCCGACTGAAGCAGATGCCCGCCCGCCGCGTGAAAGCGGTGAACGCGAAGGCGGCCGCAGCCGTGGCGGCCGGGGCCGCGGGCGCCGTGACGGCGCCGAGAACCGCGAGCCGGTGGTGGCCGAAGGCGAACTGGCGACAGAGGTCCATGCCGCGTATGTCGAGCCCCACGCTGCAGCGCCTGCCGTGGCGGCTGTTGCGGCTGTTGCGGATGTTGCGGCTGTCGAAACCGCAGCATCCACAGCGCCGGCTCCCGCCAGGGAACCCTTCGTGATGGTCACGCCGATAGTTGCGACTGCCGCCCCGACTACCGCCCCGACTCTCGCGGCCACGCCAATGCCTGCCCCAGCGGCCCCGGCGCGCGTCGAGCCCTATGTGTTGCCGACCGACTCGCTCATCAACGTCGCGCAAAGCGTCGGTTTGGAGTGGGTGAACTCCGACGCCGACAAGATCCAGGCCGTCCAGGCAGCCATGGCCGCAGAGCCGAAGCCCGCGCACATGCCCCGCGTGCCAAGAGCGCCGTTGGTGGTCGAGGACGGGCCTCTGGTGCTGGTCGAAACGAAGAAAGACTTGTCGCAGCTGAAGCTGCCGTTCGAGCAGCGGGCGAGCTGAGTCCGGGCGCGGAAAGCGTCGGGGGACGGCCCGCACGGCCGCCCCCCGGTGTCAGGGCAGCCGCTCAAGCGCCCGCTGGTACACCGGGTCGTGCATCAGCTCTTCCCAGGTCATCGGCGGCGTCTGAGGCAGCAAGGCGCTGCGGCGCGTTTCGCTGTCGGGGTCGGGGTGCCAACGGTGTTCGGCGGCGGCGGCCTGCAGGCCGGCCAGCAGCTCGTCGACGGCTTCGCCCTTGCCCATCGACTGGTTGCACAACAACACCATGTCGCAGCCGGCGTGCAGGGCCAGCGTGGCTGCTTCGGTGTAACTCAGCTGCCCGCCTTCGAGGTGACGTGCGCCTTCCATGCTGAGGTCGTCACTGAAGATGGCGCCGGTGAAACCCAGCTGGCCGCGCAGGATCTCTTTCAGCCAGCGCTCCGAGAAACCCGCCGGGTGGCTGTCGACCTTGGGGTAGATCACATGCGCCGGCATGACGCCGGTCAGGCTGGCGCTGAGCCATTCGTAGGGCTTGGCGTCGTCGGCCAGGATGGCCTTGAGACTGCGCTTGTCGATGGGCACCGCCACATGGCTGTCGGCCTTGACGAAACCGTGCCCCGGAAAGTGCTTGCCGCAGTTGCCCATGCCGGCGCGAAGGAAGCCGTGCATCACGCCCTTGGCCAGCATCGTGGCCACGCGCGGGTCGCGGTGGAAGGCGCGCTCGCCGATGACGGTGCTGCCCCCGTGGTCAAGGTCGAGCACGGGGGCGAAGCTGTAGTCCACGCCGCAGGCGCGCAGTTCGGCGGCCAGCACGTGGCCGAGCGCGGTGGCGGCGTCGGTGGCGGTCAGCGGGTCGTGCATCCACATCTCGCCCAGCACGCGCATGGCGGGCAAGGTGGTGAAGCCGTCGGTGCGAAAGCGCTGCACGCGGCCGCCTTCGTGGTCGACGCAGATCAGCACGTCGGGCCGCAGCTTCTTGATGGCCGCGGTGAGCTGCGTCAGCTGCAGGCGGCTCTCGAAATTGCGCGCGAACAGCACCAGCCCGCCGGTGAGCGGGTGCTTGATGCGCCGGCGATCGGCAGAGTTCAGTGTGGTGCCGGCGACATCGAGCACAACGGGGGCGTGAAGGGTCATGGGGTGGCGTTCCTGGTTTCGACGACTACGAAAGACGCGGCGTAGTCGGCCTCGTCGGTGACGGTGACATGGGCGACGAGCCCGCGCGCTTCGAACCACAGCGCCAACTCGCCCGAAAGGCGCACGAACGGCTTGCCACCGGGCTCGTTGAGGATCTCGCAGGCGCGCCAGCCCATGGGCGCGCGGATGCCCAATCCGATGGCCTTGGAGAAGGCCTCCTTGGCCGAGAAGCGCGTGGCCAGGAAACGCAGTCCGCGGCCCTCGGCACGCGCGCGGCGGGCGTGGAACAACGCCAGCTCGGTGGGGCCGAGCACACGCTCGGCAAAGCGGTCACCACGGCGGCCGAAGGTGGCCGTGATGCGGCGGATGTCGCACAGGTCGGTGCCGATGCCGTAAATCATGCGCGGGCGTCCGCTGAAGCCAGGCGAATGCAGCGCTGGTAAGCCCGTACCGTCTCGGCCAGACCGAGCTCAAGGGCATCGGCCACGAAGGCATGACCGATCGACACCTCCAGCACATCCGGCACGTCGTGCAGAAAGGCGCTCAGGTTGTCGCGGTTGAGGTCGTGGCCGGCGTTTACCCCCAGACCCGCGGCTTGCGCGGCCACCGCAGCGCGGGCGAAGCGGGACAGTTGCTCCTGCTGAGCGGCCTGGCCGAAGGCGGCGGCATAGGGCTCGGTGTAGAGCTCGACGCGGTCCACGCCGAGCGCGCGGGCATGCACCATCGCGGCGGGGTCGGCATCCATGAACAGGCTCACGCGGATACCCAGCGCGTGGGCCTCGTCGATCAGCGGGCGCAGGCGCGCGCCATCGGCAGCGAGGTCCCAGCCATGGTCGGAGGTGGGCTGGTCCTCGGCATCGGGCACGAAGGTGCACTGGTGCGGTCGCACGTCGCGCAGGAAGCCCATCAGGTTCTGGAACGGATTGCCTTCAATGTTGTATTCCGCCTGCGGCCATCGTTGCAGCAGCGCAGCCAGGTCGTGCACGTCGTGCGCGCGGATGTGGCGCTCGTCGGGCCGCGGGTGCACGGTGATGCCGTCAGCGCCCGCCTGCAGACAGATCGACGCCGCGCCCACGACGCTGGGGACGCCGAGGTGACGCGTGTTGCGCAAAAGGGCCACCTTGTTGACGTTGACCGACAAGGCGGTGGCCCCACGGTGCGCGCGGGCGCCGGCTTCGTGGGCGATGAGCGGATTCATGAAGGGTCTCGTGGCAAGGCGCCGGCCAGTGATTGCACGTCACGCCAGACATCGCGCGTGCGCAGCCGGGTGTCCCCCAGATGATATTGAAGCAGCGCCCGCACCGGCCCGCGCAAACCCAGGGCCACGGGCGCGCAGGCCTGGCGAAGCGCGGCGCCGCTGCCGTGGGCCAGAGCCGCCTCGACGTTCACCCAGTCGGCACCGGGCACGCCGCCGCTGGCCGCGGGCACTAGGCCTTGCTCGCTGCGCAAGGTGTAGCCGGCCACCGCGTTTACCGGCTGCAAGGTCGACGTCACCAGCGACAGCTCGGGCAGCACGCCCAGCTCGCGCAGCAGCATCAGCTCGAAGGCCCGCAGCACGGGGCCGTCGTCGCCCTCGGGCGCGGCAGCCAGCGCCGCCAGGGTGTCGGCGTAGGCGTCGAACAGCGCCGGATGCGGGTCTTGCCGTGCCAGCAGCTTGAGCAGCAGCTCGTTGAGATACAGCCCCGGGAACAGCGCTGCCGGCCCCAGCAGCGGCGCGCCACCGGCCCACTCGGCCTGGCGCAGCAACTGCACCTCGCCGCGCTCGTCTGCCGGCACCTTGCCCAGCTGCGCGTGCAGGCGCTGGAAGGGCAGCAGCACGGGGCGCAGCTGCGAGGTCGGCCGCTTGGCCCCCTTGGCCACCACCACCAGCCGCCCCTGGGCGCGCGTGAACAGCTCGACGATGAGGCTGGACTCGCTCCAGTCGTACTTGTGCAGCACGTAGGCCAGCAGAGGCGGGCTGCTGCGCGCAGCGCCGCGCGCCACCCCCCCAGCCCCCGCCGTCATTCGTAGCCGTAGCTGCGCAGGTGGCGCTCGTCGTCGGCCCAGCCCGAGCGCACCTTGACCCACAGTTCCAGGAAGACCTTGGCCTCGAGCAGTCTTTCGAGTTCCTGCCGGGCCTCGCTGCCGATGCGCTTGAGCCGCTCGCCGCCCTCGCCGATGATCATGCCCTTGTGGGCGTCGCGCTCGACGACGATGGTGGCACTTATCCTGCGAAGCTGGCCTTCCTCTTCATACTTATCGATGACGACGGTGGACGTGTAGGGCAGTTCTTCGCCCGTCAGGCGGAAGAGCTTCTCGCGCACGATCTCGCTGGCCAGGAAGCGGTCGCTGCGGTCGGTGAGCGCGTCTTCTTCGTGGAACCACGGCTGCTGCGGCAGGTAGGGCTCGACGATCTTGAAGAGCCGCTCCACGTCGGCCGGGCGCTCGGCTGACATGGGGACGAATTCGGCGAAGGCGTGCTTGTCCTGCATGCTACGCAACCAGGGCAGCACGTCGTTGCGCCGCGCAACGGCGTCGAGCTTGTTGCCGATCAGCAGCACCGGCTTGCCCTTCATGGACTCGGTCTGCATCAACGACAAGACCTTGGCGTCGGGCGCGCCGAAGCGGCCCGCCTCGACTACGAACAGCACGACGTCCACGTCCGACAGCGACGAAAGCACCGTGCGGTTGAGGTTGCGGTTCAGCGCCGCGGCATGCTTCAGCTGGAACCCCGGCGTGTCGACGAAGACGAACTGCGCCTGGCCCAGCGTGCGAATGCCGGTGATGCGGTGCCGCGTGGTCTGCGCCTTCTTCGACGTGATGCTGATCTTCTGGCCGACCAGGGCGTTGAGCAGCGTCGACTTGCCCACGTTGGGGCGGCCCACGATGGCCACCAGGCCGCAGCGCTGGTGGCTCAGGTCCTGGGGCGGTGCCTCGGGTGCCTCGGGTGCCACGGGTGCGTCATGTGCTTGAGGGCTAGCGGACGCAGGCAACGGTTCGGTGGGTGTCGTCATGTCTGAATCATGCGCCCATCGCGGGCTTCATCGAGAACGGGTCACGACCTGAGCGCGCCGCCAGGCACGTCGCTGGCCTTGATCACGTCGAGCAACCGACGTGCGGCTTCCTGCTCGGCCAGCCGGCGGGAGCGGCCCTCGCCGCGCTCGGCCAAGCCCAGCGTGGCCACGGCGCACTCCACGTCGAAAGTCTGGGCGTGCTTCTCGCCGCGCGTGGCCATGATCCGGTAAGCGGGCACCGGCATGCGCCGGGCCTGCAGCCATTCCTGGAGCTCGGTCTTGGCGTCCTTGGTCCAGCTGTCGGCCTCGGTGCTGTCGATGACTTCGCCGAACAGGCTGCGCACCAGTTCGAGTGCCGCGCCATAACCGCCGTCCAGGTGCACCGCACCGATGATCGCCTCCACCGCATCGGCCAGGATGGACGCGCGCTGCGCACCACCGCCCCGCGTTTCGCCCTCGGACAAGCGCATCACCTCGGGCAGGCCCAGCATCAGCGCCACGCGGTGCAGGCTGTCCTCGCGGACCAGGTGGGCCCGCACGCGGGTCAGATCGCCCTCGTCGCTGCCCGAAAAGCGCTCGTACAGCAGGCTCGACACCGCAATGTTGAGCACCGCGTCGCCCAGGAATTCCAGCCGCTCGTTGTGCTCGGCACCGAAACTGCGGTGCGTGAGTGCGCGCGACAGCAGACCGTGCTGCGTGAAGCGGTAGCCCAGACGGCGCTGAAGTGCCTCCTGCCTTGAATCCATGCCGCCTATTTTGACCGACCCTCGTACTTGATGAGCAAATTCACCGGGCCGTAGATGGGGATCAGCTTGTCGTACGCGAAGGCCACGACGACCTTGTCGTTTTCCTTGGTCACGATCAGGTCCTTGCCCGAGATCGCTTCGATCGAGTATTCGATGCTCTTCTGCTTGTCGAAGGCCTGGCGTGTCTCTGCCACCGTGCCGGGCGAGGACTCGGCGATCTGCTTGACCGTGCGCTGGATGGTCAGGTATTCGTTCACCGTGGGCAGGGTGCGCACCAGCACGTAGCCGGAAAAGCCGACGAGGATGGCCCAGAACATCAACCCGAACAAAGTGATGCCGCGCTGGCTGCGTGGGTGACGAATATGCGGGGCGGTGTTCATGGCGGTGCTGTCTCCTGCGCGTGGGGCCGGCTCAATGGAACGGACCAATTCGCCCCAGATCGCCGAAGTTCATCCACACGAAGAATGCCTTGCCGACGATGTTCCCGTCCGGCACAAATCCCCAGAACCGCGAGTCCTGTGAGTTGTCGCGGTTGTCACCCATCATGAAGTAGTGCCCGGCCGGTACTTTGCAACTGACGCCTTCGGGCGTGTAGCGACAGTTCTGCGCCATCGGGAAGGTCTTGGGGTCCGGCCCGTAGTAGGCCTGTCGCCGCGGCTCGACGAGGATGCGGTGTTCGACGTTGCCGAGTTTCTCGCTGAACTGCGGGGTGTAGCGCAGGCTGTCCTCGTCGTAGAACTCGCCTTGCGCTGCCACGGGCACCAACTGGCCGTTGAGGCTGAGCTTCTGGTTCACGTAAGTGATCTCGTCGCCCGGCAATCCGACCACGCGCTTGATGTAGTCCATGCGCGGGTCGACGGGGTAGCGGAAGACCATCACATCGCCGCGTTGCACGGGGTTGTTGTCGATGATCTTCTTGTTGATGACCGGCAGGCGCACGCCGTAGTGAAACTTGTTCACCAGGATCAGGTCGCCGACCAGCAGCGTCGGAATCATCGAGCCCGACGGAATCTTGAAGGGCTCGAACAGGAACGAGCGCAGCAGGAACACCACCAGGATCACCGGGAACAGGCCCGCCGTCCAGTCCAGCCACCAGGGCTGCATGAGCAACCGTTGCTGGGCTTCCTGGACGTTGCCGTCGATCTTCTCGATGCCCAGCTTGGCCAGGCCGGCGCGGCGCGTGGCGTCCTCGGCGGCCAACGTCGCCGCAGCCGCCTCACGCGCCGGCTTGAAGCGAAAGCGCTCGGCCAGCCAGTAAACCAGCGTGAACATCGTCAACACGAACAGCAACAGCGAGAAGTTGCCGGTCCAGAAGCCGAGAAACCAGCCGCCGAGGTAGACGATGAGGGCGCCGTAAAGCGCAGCAGTCAGAGAACTCATGGATAGGGGCAGGTTCAATCGTCGACTTGGAGGATGGCGAGGAAGGCTTCTTGCGGCACCTCGACGGCGCCGATCTGCTTCATGCGCTTCTTGCCGGCCTTTTGTTTTTCGAGCAGCTTCTTTTTGCGCGTGATGTCGCCGCCATAACATTTTGCCAGCACGTTCTTGCGCAGCGCCTTGATGTCCTCGCGGGCAATGATGTTCGCGCCGATGGATGCCTGGATGGCCACGTCGTACATCTGGCGCGGGATCTGCTGGCGCATCTTGGCCGCCACAGCGCGGCCGCGGTACACGCTCTGCACCTTGTGCACGATGATGCTCAGCGCATCCACCCGGTCGCCGTTGATCATCAGGTCGACCTTGACGACATCACTGGCGCGGTATTCCTTGAACTCGTAGTCCATGCTGGCGTAGCCGCGCGACACGCTCTTCAACTTGTCGAAAAAATCCAGCACGATCTCGGCCAGCGGCAGCTCGTAAGTCAGCATGACCTGCCGGCCGTGGTAGGCCATGTTCAACTGCACGCCACGCTTCTGGTTGGCCAGCGTCATCACCGGGCCCACGCTGTCCTGCGGCATGTACAGGTGCACAGTGACGATGGGTTCGCGGATTTCCTTGATGCGGCCGAGGTCGGGCATCTTGCTCGGGTTCTCGACGGTGATCACGGTGCCGTCGTTCAGCTCGACCTGATAGACCACGCTGGGAGCCGTGGTGATGAGGTCCTGGTCAAACTCGCGTTCGAGGCGCTCCTGCACGATCTCCATGTGCAGCAAGCCCAGAAAGCCACAACGGAAGCCAAAACCGAGCGCCTGGCTTACCTCGGGCTCGTAGCGCAGGCTGCTGTCGTTGAGCTTGAGCTTTTCCAAAGCGTCGCGCAGCTGGTCGTATTCGCTGGCCTCGGTGGGGTACAGCCCGGCAAAGACTTGTGGCTGGATTTCCTTGAAGCCGGGCAGGGCCTCGGCGGCGGGCCCGGCGTTGTTGGGCAGCTTCTTGTCCAGCGTCAGCGTGTCGCCGACCTTGGCGGCCTGCAATTCCTTGATGCCGCAGATGATGAAGCCCACCTCACCCGCCTTGAGCGTCGTCCTGGGCACCGACTTGGGCGTGAACACGCCCATCTGCTCGATGCCGTAAACCGTGTTGGTGGCCATCATGCGAACGCGTTCGCCCTTGGACAGGCTGCCGTCGACCACGCGCACCAGCATCACCACGCCGACGTAGTTGTCGAACCAGCTGTCGACGATCATCGCCCGCGGGGGCCCATCGGGGTTGCCGCGCGGTGGCGGCATGCGCGTGATGACGGCTTCGAGGATCTCGTCCAGACCCATGCCGGTCTTGGCCGAGCACGGAATGGCATCGTCGGCGTCGATGCCGATCACGTCCTCGATTTCGCTCCTGGCGTTTTCGGGGTCGGCGTTCGGCAGGTCCATCTTGTTTAGCACCGGCACCACCTCGACGCCGAGTTCGAGTGCGGTGTAGCAGTTGGCCACCGTCTGCGCCTCGACACCCTGGCTCGCGTCGACCACGAGCAGCGCACCTTCGCACGCAGACAGCGACCGGCTCACCTCGTACGAGAAGTCGACGTGGCCCGGCGTGTCGATGAGATTGAGCTGATAGACCTGACCATTGCGAGCCGTGTACTCGAGCGCGGCGGTCTGTGCCTTGATGGTGATGCCGCGCTCGCGCTCGATGTCCATCGAGTCGAGCACCTGCGCTTCCATTTCACGGTCGCTCAGGCCCCCACAACGCTGGATGATGCGATCGGCGAGCGTGCTCTTGCCGTGATCGATGTGGGCAATGATCGAGAAGTTGCGGATGTGATTCATCGGGGGTGATTGCATCTCATCGACCGCGCGCGAAGGCGTCGCGAAGGATGAATGGACGTGCGGAGGTGCCGGGTTGCGGTGCAGCGCATTCGATGTCGCGGCCGGCTAAAAAAAAAGGCGCGTCCAAAGTGGTGACGCGCCTTCCAACAGTACGTTTGGCAACTGCTTGTTGGGACCTCATTGTAGCCAGAAGACCTGCCGGGAACCCGCGCCAATGCTGGATTTCAGGCCGTTGCAGAGTTCCAACAGCAAAATGTTATCCACAGTTTATCTACAGGTTTGTCGGGGCCAGGTCGTGCGCTCGCGCCGGGCCCGTTTGCAGCCAGTTTTCGAAGCCAAACCAGCAATAAGAAGATCAATTCTAGTCGCGGCCTGGCGTAATGCAGCAAAGCACGGCGTTGACGTGGGCGTTCACTAACCAACTACCGCCACCCGCCCCATTGCAACTTTTCGCCGGGGCAAAAATTCGCACCGCGTCAATTCCCACCATGTGGAAAGACCGTATGCGCTTGTCGGGTTGCCGGCCCCGCCCAACCCGTTTCGGACCGAGCGCAGCGCGCCTCATTTGCCGGGTCGAATGATCAGGTAATTGGCCCACTCGTCGCGCCGCACCATCACGCTGACGGCCTTGGACTTCTCGACCTTGGCCGCCACAGCGCTGAACTGCTTGCTGTCGGCGATGTCTACGTTGTCCATCGCCAGGATGACATCGCCTTCGCGCAGGCCCGCGCGCGCGGCGGCGCCGTCCACCGCGTCCACGCGCACCCCACCCTTTACGCGCAACTCCTTCTTCTGCGCATCGGTGAGGTCTGACACCGTCAGCCCCAACGCGCTCTTGATCACGGGCGGCGGCGTGCTGGGCTCGGCCTGCGCACGCCGGGTCAGGCGCTCGGGCTCGAACTCGACCACCGTCGCAGACAAGTCGCGCGTGGCACCACGCCTGAAAACCTGCAGGCCAACCTTGGCGCCAGGTTTGATGGCGCCCACCAGCCGGGGCAGGTCAGCGGATTTCTCCACCGCCTTGCCATCGACCTTGACGATGATGTCGCCGGCCTCGACGCCGCCCTTGTCGGCCGGCCCGTCCTTCTCGATTTGCTGCACCAGGGCGCCGCGCGGGGCGCCCAGCCCGATGGACTCGGCCACCTCCTTGGTGACGGCCCCGATGGTCACGCCGATGCGACCGCGCACGACGCGCCCGGTGGCGCGCAGCTGGTCGGCCACGCGGACGGCGTCGTCGATAGGGATGGCAAAGCTGATGCCCATGAAGCCGCCGGAGCGGCTGTAGATCTGCGAGTTGATACCCACCACCTCGCCACGCAGATTGATCAGCGGGCCGCCGGAGTTGCCGGGATTAATGGCCACGTCGGTCTGGATGAAGTTAAGGAAATCGCCGGTGTCGCGCTGCTTGGCGCTGACGATGCCCGCAGTGACGGAGTTTTCCAGACCAAAGGGCGAACCGATGGCCATCACCCATTCACCCACCTTGAGCCGGTTGACGTCGCCGATCCTGACGAAGGGCAGACCCGTGGCCTCGACCTTCACCACAGCCACGTCGGTGCGCTTGTCGGCGCCGATGATCCTGGCCTTGAGTTCGCGCTTGTCGGTCAGCGTGACGATGACTTCGTCGGCACCATCGACCACGTGGGCGTTGGTCATGATGAGGCCGTCGGCGCTGAGGATGAACCCCGACCCGACACCCCGCGGCTGGGCCTGTTCGTCGTCACTGCGCGGCGCGCCGCGGCGCGGGTCCGGCCTGTTCGGCATGGGGATGCCGAAGCGCCGGAAGAATTCCTCGATATTGGGGTCCACGCCTTGTTGCGGTCCGCCAGCGGCGGCACCGCCTCGGCGCTCGGTGGTGCGGATGTTCACCACCGACGGCCCGACACGTTCGACGAGTTCGCTGAAATCAGGCAGTTGGACGGTCTGGCTGTGGCCGACGCCGGGCCACGCTGCGGCAACCGCCATCAAGAACGACGCGCCGGCCAGGGCCAGCCGGGTGCGCCACAAGGAAGAGGCATTCAGATCAAGGGTCTGTGTCATTCGGTGCTGCTCAAACAGGGTTGCGGTGGAAGAAAAGGGGCGGCTCAACGACGACGCTCGAGCGCGCCGGCGAGTTGCTTCAAGGTGGCAGCCGGCGCGTCGCCCACTACCGTGATCCAGTGATCCTGCCGACGCACCACGACGGTGGTGGTGGCGCCCTGATGGGCCTGCATTTCACTGCGCGGCCGGCGCGCACTGTGCGGCTCGATGAACAGGGACACATGGGCCAGGCCGTCGGTGAAGGTGGCCTGCAACACGGGTTCACCGCCACCGGAGCCGTCGGACGGCATCTCAAGCGGCCGCTTGACGCAGCCCGTGAGCCTGAAGCCCACCGGCGGGCGCACGAGCGTCCAACCCTCGGCCTCGAGCTGCGTGCGCTGCGCCTGCGGCCGCTGCACGCGGTAGCCCTCCAGCCGTGGCACGGCCTGGGCATGCACATCCGCAGGCGGCTTGATGCCGATTTCGATCTCTGAAAACGCGGCCGACTCCAGCGCCGCGCGGGAGGCCCCGGCGCCCGGCCCCAGCACGTCGGCACGCAACATCAGGCCGGTGGCGCGGTCGGCCCACAGCCGCTGGGCGAAACGCAAATCGTCGCGCGGCTCGAGCGTGAACACCACCGCATCGCGCCCGGCCACCCGCGCCGGTCCGGCTTCCAGCTTCAATTCGTAGTGAGCCAATGCCACAGGGTCGACAGCCTGCGGCGTGGTCGGCACCGGCAGCAACGCGTCGCGTCTCTCCATCACCGCCACGCGCTCTTCCGGCCAGACGGTGTGCACCTCGTCGTTGACGCGGTAGGTGCGCTGCTGACGGCCGTCCAGTGCCTCCAAGCGTTCGTAGGTCATGTTACCCACGCGGTAGTGCCACACGCGCGAACTCGACATGGCGGTACCCGCCGCGAAGACCATGGTGCCGCGGTAGTTGCCGCGGCGAGCGGCTTCATGGATGCGCGCCAGCCAGGCGCGTGCCTCGGCCACCGGCGGCGCGGCAGACGCCTGCGCCAGCGCGCCGGGTGCCGCGGGCAGCAAGCAGGCCCAGGCGGCGGCGACCGGCAGCCACGCGCGTGCCGTCATCACCGTTCGGCGCCCGTGCCGAGTGTGACTTCGACGTTGCGCATGCCGCCCCCGGGCACGGCAGCCGCCATGCTGCCCCGCGCCGTCTGGTGGGCACGCAAATAGCTGTCCAGGCGCGGGTCGCGGATGACACCTGCGCTACCAACCGACGACGGTGTGGCGCCCAGCACCGACACGGCGCTGAGCCCCGGCCCAGGTGCAGATGCCAACACGGGCGCGGCCGTGGGCGGCCCGGTGCGCGTCACCACCAGCACGGCCGCAACAGCCATGAAGCCGGCGGCAACGGCCGTCGGCAGCGTCCAGGTCCGATGCCAATTTCTCGCCACCGCGGGGGCGACCGAGGCCACGGGGGCCACGGGTGCCACGGGTGCGGGCGCCAGCACGACCGGCTCGTCGGCCAGGCGCTCGCGCAGGCGGGCCAGGAAAGCGGCGTCGCGCGCGGGTGGCTGGGCCAGTTCTTCGGATCGCATCACGTCACCGATCAGGTGCCAGGCATGCCAGTCCTGGCGCGCAGGGCCGCTCTCGCGCCACCGGGCACAAGCGCGCTGCACTGCCAGTGCAACACCGGCTTGCAGTTCGCCGTCGAGCAGCGCCGAAAAAGTTTGGCGTTCAACGTCGTCGCCGTGGTCACCGCTCGACGCGGCAGGGGGAACTTGAGGTGTCATGGGAAGCTTCTTCTTGGGGTGTCTTGAGCCGCCGTGGCAGCCTACCAGCGGGTACCGTCGTTGACATCGAGCAGGGGCTTGAGCCGCAACGCAATGGCCTCGCGGGCGCGGAAGATGCGCGAGCGCACGGTGCCGATCGGGCAATTCATGACTTCTGCAATTTCTTCGTAACTCAGACCTTCGATCTCGCGCAGCGTGATCGCTTGGCGCAGTTCATCAGACAGCGCATCGATCGCAGAGTTCACTGCAGCCGCGATTTCCTTGCTGGCCAGCAGACCTTCGGGTGTCTCGCCGTCGCTAAGTTCATTTTCCATCCGTGAAGTTTCTTCACCGTCTTCGTTCAGCGCACGGGACGACTCCAGCACCAGCGGGTCGCGCTTCATGTCGGAAAGCGCCTTCTTGGCGCTGTTCACGGCAATCCGGTACAGCCAGGTGTAGAAGGCGCTCTCGCCTCGAAACTGCGGCAAGGCGCGGTAGGCGCGGATGAAGGTCTCCTGCGCGATGTCCTGCACCAGGTCGCTGTCGCGCACCATGCGCCCGATCAGGCGCTCGATGCGTCGCTGGTACTTGACGACCAGCATCTCGAAGGCGCGCACGTCTCCCTGCTTGACACGGGCCACGAGCAAGGCATCGGCATCGACATCGGCAGCGGCCACTCAGGGGCTCCGCCAAAGCTCGGTCGCCGCGTCGGGTGCCACGGGTGCGCGGGCGTACAACGCCACCCGCAGCGCGTGGTCGGCCGCGCCGGTGTCGCGGCGTGACAGCGCGATCCAGCGCACTCGCCCCGCAACCACCGGCCGCCAACGCACCAGCATGAAGCCGGCCACATCGAGCATCAGATCCGCCTGACCCACCACGCCGTCCGACAGCCAGGCGGCGCCATCCCAGGCCAGGTCCACAGGCGCGGCCCGCAGCAGGCGCCAGGCGATCGCACCGGCCACCACGGCCGCAGGAGCGGTCGGCCAAGCCGACCGTTCAGCGTGCAGCAGGGCCCAGGCCACGAGGGCAGCCGCAGCCAGGGCGTACAGCAGGCTCTGCAGCAGACGCCAGCCGACGCCATGGCTGCGCACCTGCACGGGGGGTGCATTGCGCACGGCGCTCAGACGCGCCGGAACACCAGCGTGCCGTTGGTCCCGCCAAACCCGAAGTTGTTCTTCACCGCGACGTCGATCTTCATCTGCCGCGCCTCGTTGGCGCAGTAGTCCAGATCGCACTCGGGGTCGGGGTTGTGCAGGTTGATGGTGGGCGGCGACACCTGGGTGTGCAAGGCCATCACGCTGAACACCGACTCGACGCCGCCCGCGCCGCCCAGCAGGTGGCCGGTCATGGACTTGGTCGAGTTCACGACCAGGTGCTGCGCGTGGTCGCCGAAGGCCAGCTTGATGGCATTGGTCTCGTTCACGTCACCCAGCGGCGTGCTGGTGCCGTGCGCATTCAGGTATTGCACTTCGCTGGCGTTGACGCCGGCGTTGCGCAGCGCGGCGCGCATGGCCCGCTTAGGGCCGTCGACGTTGGGCGCAGTCATGTGGAAGGCGTCGGCGCCCATGCCGAAGCCCGCCAGTTCCGCGTAGATCTTCGCGCCGCGCTTCCTGGCGTGTTCGTACTCTTCGAGCACCATCACACCCGCGCCCTCGCCCAGCACGAAGCCGTCGCGATCCTTGTCCCAGGGGCGCGACGCCGTCTGCGGCGAGTCGTTGCGCACCGACAGCGCGCGCGCCGCAGCAAAGCCGCCGATGCCCAGCGGCGACACAGTGGCCTCAGCGCCGCCGGCGATCATCACATCGGCGTCGCCATACTCGATCAGCCGCCCGGCCTGGCCGATGTTGTGCAGGCCCGTCGTGCAGGCCGTGACGATGGCCAGGTTGGGGCCTTGATAGCCGTACTGGATGGAGATGTGGCCGGAGATCATGTTGATGATCGAGGCCGGCACAAAGAAGGGCGATATGCGGCGCGGGCCGCGTTCGCCGTAGTCGATCTGCGTCTGCTCGATCAGCGGCAACCCGCCGATGCCCGAACCCACCATGCAGCCAATGCGCTCGGCTTGTTCTTCGCTCAGCGCATCGCCATGGGGCAAGCCGGCATCGCGCACCGCCTGCATCGCGGCGGCCAATCCGTAATGGATGAAGGTGTCCATGTGGCGGGCTTCCTTGGCCGAGATGTAGTCCTCGATCTTGAAGCCCTTCACCTCGCCAGCGAACCTGCAGGCAAAGGCCGAGGCGTCGAACTTGGTGATGTCGGCGATGCCCGAACGGCCGGCCACCAGGTTGGCCCAGCCTTCGTCCACCGTGTTGCCCACCGGGCTGATGAGCCCCAGGCCGGTGACAACGACCCGTCGGCGGGTCATTTCAGCGGTCCATCCTCATGCCTTCTGGTGGTTCACCGCGTAGTCGATGGCCAGCTGCACGGTGGTGATCTTCTCGGCTTCTTCGTCGGGGATCTCGATGCTGAACTCGTCTTCGAGTGCCATCACCAGCTCCACCGTGTCGAGCGAGTCGGCACCGAGGTCGGCGACGAAAGCCTTCTCGTTGGTGACGTCGGCCTCGGGTACGCCGAGTTGCTCGGCAATGATTTTCTTGACTCGCGCTTCGATATCGCTCATGACTCCTCCGGGAGTGGTTCTGGTAAACAACCCGCGATTCTACCGGCGGCTATCGGTGTGGGCAGCAGGGGATTCTTGCAGAGGCGCTCGCCTCAGTTCATGTACATGCCGCCGTTGACATGCAGCTCGGTGCCGGTGATGTAAGCCGCCTGCGGGCTGGCCAGGAAGGCCACGGCGTGCGCCACTTCCTCCGGGCTGCCGAGACGGCCCAGGGGGATGCTCGCCAACAAGGCCGCCTTGGTCGCATCGGGCAGGCCGGCCGTCATGTCTGTGGCGATGAAGCCCGGCGCCACGCAGTTCACCGTGATGTTGCGGCTGCCGAGCTCGCGCGCCAGGGCCCGCGTCATGCCGGCCACGCCGGCTTTGGCCGCCGCGTAGTTGGCCTGGCCAGCGTTGCCGCTGGCCCCCACCACCGAGGTGATGTTGACGATGCGGCCATAGCGCTGCTTCATCATCGGCCGCATCACGGCGCGCGAGGTGCGGAACACCGCCTTCAGGTTGGTGTCGAGCACGGCGTCCCAGTCCTCGTCCTTCAAACGCATGGCCAGCATGTCGCGCGTGATGCCGGCGTTGTTGACCAGCACGTGCAGGCCGCCGTGGTCCTTGACGATGCCCGCGATCGTCGCCTCGACAGCCGCGCCGTCGGTCACGTCCAACGCCACGCCGCGGCAGCCGGACCAGCCGGCAAGGGCGTCGGAGATGGCGGCGGCGCCGGCTTCCGACGTGGCGGTACCGACCACCCGCATGCCCGCTGTGGCCAGGGCCAGGGCGATGGCCCGGCCGATGCCACGTGACGCGCCCGTGACCAGCGCCACCTGCTGTTCATTCATGCCAGCAATCCCTTCGTTTCGGCCAGGCTGGCGGGGTCGTGCACCGCGCCGACCACCAGTTCGCTGTCCATGCGCCGCGCCAGGTTGGCCAGCACCTTGCCCGGCCCGCATTCGACGATGTGACTCAGCCCGCGGGTGCGCAGCGCCTGCATCACCTCGACCCAGCGCACCGGCCCGAAGGCCTGCCGCACCAGTGCGTCACGAATCGCTTCGGGCGTGGTCTGCACGGCGACGTCGACGTTGTTCACGACCGGCACGCGCGGCGTCTTGAAAGGCACCGTGGCAAGCCGTTCACGAAGGGCCTCGGCGGCAGGCTTCATCAGCGACGAGTGGAATGGCGCCGACACCGCCAGCCGCAACGCCCGCTTCGCGCCGTGGGCCTTCAAAACTTCGCAGGCCATGTTGACGCCGGCCGTGGTGCCGGAAATGACGATCTGCTTGACGTCGTTGAAGTTGGCCGGCTCGACGACTTCGCCGCTTTGCGTTGCCACCTCGGCACACACTTTGCGCACGGCCGCCGCGTCCAGGCCGATGATGGCCGCCATGGCCCCGGCGCCCGCGGGCATGGCTTGCTGCATAGCTTGGGCGCGGAAGCGCACGAGAGGCATGGCGTCGGCCAGGCTCAGCGCGCCGGCAGCCACCAGCGCGGTGTACTCGCCCAGCGAATGCCCAGCCATCGCGGCCGGCTCGGGCCCGCCCTCGGCGCGCCAGGCGCGGTAGCAGGCGATGCCTGCTGCCAGCATCGCCGGCTGGGTGTGCGTGGTCAGATCAAGTGCCTCTTTCGGGCCGGCATGAATCAGGTGAGTGAGGTCCTGATCCAGCGCGTCAGAGGCCTCGGCCAGCGCCTGGCGCACTGCAGGGTGGTCTCCCCACGCGTCAAGCATCCCGACCGACTGCGAGCCCTGCCCGGGAAACACGAATGCGAAGGGTGTCATCTGTAAAAGTCTGCGGTCTGTTGCGGTCTGTGCGGGTGGGACTCGAAGTCAGGTGGCGGGAACGGCTCAGAAGTCGAGCAGCACGGCGCCCCAGGCGAAGCCGCCACCCACGCCCTCGAGCATGACGGTGTCGCCCGCCTTGATGCGGCCACTGCGCACGGCCACGTCCAACGCCAGCGGCACCGATGCGGCCGAGGTGTTGCCGTGTTCGTCGACGGTGGAAATCAGTTTGTCCAAAGACATTTTCAGCTTGCGCGCCGTGCCCTGCATGATGCGGATGTTGGCCTGGTGCGGCACCAGCCAGTCCAGGTCGGACTCGCTGCGCCCGGCTTTCTCGAGCACGGTGCGGGCCGCGCTTTCCAGCACGCCCACCGCGAGCTTGAAGACCGCCGGGCCATCCATCTTGAGCAAGGGGTTGCCCACCACACGGCCATTCGCGACCGTGCCGGGCGTGCACAGCAGGCCCACGTGGCGGCCGTCGGCGTGCAGGTCGGTGGCCAGGATGCCGGGCACGTCGCTGGCCTCCAGCACCACCGCGCCGGCGCCGTCGCCGAACAGCACGCAGGTGGTGCGGTCGTCGAAATCGAGGATGCGCGAGAAGATCTCCGACCCCACCACCAGCGCGCAGCGCGCGCCGCCACTGCGCACCATGGCGTCGGCCACGGCCAGCGCGTAGACGAAGCCCGAGCACACCGCCTGCAGGTCGAAGGCTGCACAGCCATTAGCGCCCAGCTTGTGCTGCAGGATGCAGGCCGTCGACGGAAACACCATGTCCGGCGTCGACGTGGCCACGATGATCAGGTCGATGTCCTGCGCGCTGCGCCCGGCCGCCTCCAGCGCCTGCAGCGATGCGTGGAGCGCCAGGTCGCTGCAGTTCACGTCATCGGCAGCGAAGTGGCGAGCCCGAATGCCCGTGCGCTCGACGATCCAGTCGTCGGTGGTTTCCACGCCGCGCAGGGCCAGCATGTCGACCATGTCGGCGTTGCTCAGCCGCCTGGGTGGCAGGTGGCTGCCGGTGCCGGTGATGCGCGAGAAACGGGGCGTCGGAAAGGGTGTCATGCAGCATCTTGCGAAACCGGCCCGGCGCCGGCAGCGGCGCGGGGCGTGGCGGCGATGCGGTCGTGCACGCGGTCGAGAAGGCGGTTTCGCGCCGCATCATAAGCGCGGGCCAGGGCCTGCTCGAAGGCGTAGGCGTCGGCCCCGCCATGGCTCTTGAAGACCAGCCCGCGCAGCCCCAGCAAGGCCGCGCCGTTGTAGCGGCGCGGGTCGACGCGGGCCTTGAAGCGCTTGAGCACCGGCATGGCCACCCAGGCGGCCAACTTGCTGAACGTGCCGCGGGTGAACTCCTGTCGAATGAATTCACCCATCATCGACACCAGGCCCTCGGACGTCTTGAGCAGCACGTTGCCGACGAAGCCATCGCACACCACCACGTCGACCGTGCCCTTGAAGATGTCGTTGCCTTCCACGTTGCCGTGGAAGTTGATCTGGCCGGCCTCGCCCGCCGCGCGCAGCAGTTCGCCCGCGCGCTTGATGGTCTCGCTGCCCTTGATGACTTCTTCGCCGATGTTCAGCAAGCCCACGGTGGGGTCGTCCTTGCCCTCGACGGCCGACACCAGCGCGCTGCCCATCACCGCGAACTGCAGCAGGTGTTCCGGCGTGCAATCGACATTGGCGCCCAGGTCCAGCACGGTGGTGTAGCCGTCGTGGCGGTGCGGCATCACGGTGGCGATGGCGGGGCGGTCGATGCCGTCCAGCGTCTTCAGCAGGTAGCGCGCCACCGCCATCAGCGCCCCGGTGTTGCCGGCCGACACACAGGCGTGCGCGGCGGGCTCCGCGCCGGCGTCGGCCTTCAACTGAGACAGCGCCACGCGCATCGACGAGTCGCGCTTGCGGCGCAAGGCCACTTCGACGGCGTCGTCCATGGCGACGACTTCCGTGGCGACCACCACCCGGCAACGCGGCCAGGCCCGGGCTGGGCTCATGGCATCGACCGTGCCGACAAGGATCAGTTCAGCCTGGGGATGGCCGACCAGGAAAGCGTGGCAAGCAGGCAACGTGACGGCAGCGCCGCGGTCGCCGCCCATGCAGTCGACCGCAATGCGCACCGTCTCAAGCGGCGGATGTACGGGATGTGCCGACACGGGGGGTGTGGTGAGCGCGCGGCGCGCCTTCAGGCAGACACAACAGTCACGCGTTGATCACAGGATGGGCTCGCGGAACAGGCTGCGCGTGCGAAACGAGCTGCGCTTGCGGCACGGGCTGCGCGCCGCAGCTGCCCATCACGCTCAGGCGTCGGCTTTGGTCTTCAGGACCTTGCGGCCCCGGTAGAAGCCCGTCGGGCTGATGTGGTGGCGCATGTGCACCTCGCCCGTGGTCGGTTCGATGCCGATGCCAGGCGCAGCGACGGCATTGTGCGAGCGGTGCATACCGCGCTTGGACGGCGATTTCTTGTTCTGCTGAACAGCCATGGGGTTCTCCTGAGAGGCGGTGCGAGGGTGATGCGACTGCTTAGGTCCTGCCAGAAACCCTGGCCGGTCCGCTCGGCGTGGGCATGCCAGCACCTCTCGCGAAGCCTATGACTATAGCATTCCGGTGGGCACATACACCTTGCCTGGCCCGGCTGGAAGCTCAATCAGCCGCCGGCTTGGCCCGCCACGCGGCCAGCGCCGCAAACGGGTTGGGGCGCGCCTCATCGACCGCAGGCAGCGCGATGGTCGCCGCCGCATCCAGCGGCTGGGGGCAGGTGTCGTGCCGGGGCACCAGTGGCAGCGCGAGGATGAACTCGTCCTCGAGCAGACCGAAGACATCCAGCCGGGCGACCAACGCCAGCACGTCGTCCTCGCTGTCTTCGTCCAGCCGCGCGGCCTCGTCTTCGCCGGCCACGAAGCGCAGATGACGGTCCACCTGCAACGCTTCGTTCAGCGGTTGCAGGCAGCGCTGGCACTCCAGCCGCGCGACGGTGTGGCCCTCAATGTGCAGCCAGATCTCGGGCTCGCCGCCTGGCACCGGGCGCTGCTGCCCCTGCGCCGACCACTGCACCGGTGGCGCCGGCACGTCGGCCAGCGGCGCCATCAGGCTGGCCGCCAGGCGCGTGAAGCGGTCCTGCGGCCAGAGCCCTTCAAGCAGGGCGCCGTCGCGCGCAAAGCGGCGCACATCCAGCCTGTGGGGGTCGGCTGCGCGCTCGGTCATGGGAATCCTGCGCTTTCGCGGATGCCACCCGCAGCCGCACCAAAGTGGAGTGAGTCAGTCTGTGCATTGGTCACCGCGGCAGTGTAGTTGCGGCTCGGTTGACCAAACCTTGACCAGACGGTCAGCCAAAGCGCGGGACAATCCGTCATATGACACGGCCCTTGCTCATCCTGGCATCGACTTCGCGATACCGGCGTGAACTGCTCGGCCGGCTGCGGCTGCCCTTCGAAGTGATCTCGCCCGAGGTCGACGAGACCGCCCTGCCCGGCGAGGCGCCCGCGCCGCTGGCAGAGCGGCTGGCACTCGCCAAGGCGCATGCCGTCGCGGCCCTGCACCCGGACGCCGTGGTGATCGGGTCGGACCAGGTCTGCGAGTTGGATGGCCAGCCCTTGGGGAAACCCGGCGACCACGGCCGGGCCACGCAGCAGTTGCGTCTGCTCAGCGGTCACACGGCTATCTTCCACACCGCGGTGAGCGTGGTGCAAGCCAGCACCGGCTTCGAACAGTTGGCCCTGTCATCGGTTCGCGTGCGCTTTCGCGAAATGTCCGACCAGGACATCGACCGCTACCTGCACCTGGACCGCCCCTACGACTGCGCCGGCAGCGCCAAGTGCGAGACGTTGGGCATCACGCTGCTGGAATCGATCGAGTCAGACGACCCGACGGCGCTGATCGGCCTGCCTCTGATCCACACGGCACGGCTGCTGCGGCGGGCCGGCATCGACCCCTTGTCGCCATGAAGCCCGGCACCCTGGTGCTGGTGCCCAACACGCTGGACCTGGGCGCCGAAGCCGTGCCCCTTGGCGCCGTGCTGGCGCACGAGGTGATCTGCCGTGCGGCGTCGCTGGCGTACTGGGCGGTGGAGGATGCCCGCAGTGCCCGGGCCTTTCTCAAGCGCGTCGACGCCCTGGTGCCGTTGGCGCAGCCGCTGCAGAGCACGGCCATCACTGAGCTGCCCAAGGCCCGCAAAGGCAGCCGCGAGCCCGTGCCCGCCGCCGAGTGGCACGCCCTGCTCGCGCCGGCCCTGGCCGGCCACGACCTGGGGCTGCTGTCTGAAGCGGGCCTGCCCGCCGTGGCCGACCCGGGCGCCGCACTGGTCCAGGCCGCGCACACCGCCGGTGTGCCGGTGCTGCCGCTGCCGGGTGCCAGCGCGCTGCTGTTGGCGCTGGCCGCCAGCGGGCTCAACGGCCAGAGTTTTGCCTTCGTGGGCTATCTGCCGCAAGAGGCTGCGGCTCGTTCGGCGCGCATCAAGGAACTCGATGCGCTGTCGCGCCGCCACGCGCAAACGCAACTGGCCATCGAGACGCCCTACCGCAACAGCGCCTTGCTGGCGGCCCTGCTGGCGACCCTGACACCCACCACGCGGTTGTCTGTCAGTTGTGGTTTGACGCTTCCCGGCGGCTGGACGCGCAGTGACAGCGTGTCGAGGTGGCGTGCCCATCCGGCCCCAATGTCCGACCCAATCGACCCATTCGACCGGGTGCCAGCAGTATTCGCCTGGCTGGCCTGAACGCGCCCGGTCAGCTGCCGCCCAGTAGCGACGCGACCTTCTTCTTCGGGCGGATGTTGTGCGACAGCGGTCCGCGCGCAACGGGCGCTGCGCCGGCTATCGGCACGACAGCAGCCTTTTCCCAACTGGCAGCGGCTTCCGTGCAGGTCGGCTCGTAGGGCCGGTCGAAGAACGGGTCTGCGGGCGGTGATGAGCGCCGCGCGCGTTCCGGCGAGCGTTCGTAGGTGCGCCCGGGTGCACGATCAGGTGCACGATCGGACGAACGGTCCGCGGCGCGTTCGATGACACGTTCCGCGGCCTGGCGCGATGCGGTGTCATTGCCTGGCTCGGCAGGCACCTCGCTGGCCTCGTCGTCCGGCCGCCTGCGCGGCGGGCGGCGCATGCGCTCGTCGTCCAGCTCGATGGCCTCGACCTCGATCTTCTTCTTGATCAGCTTCTCGATGTCCGCCACCAGCCGGGTGTCGTCGCGCGTCACCAGCGTCACCGCCAGGCCCGACGCACCCGCGCGGCCGGTGCGGCCAATGCGGTGCACGTAGTCCTCGGCGTTGTAGGGCACGTCGAAATTAAACACTGCCGGTAGATCGGCAATGTCCAGCCCGCGCGCGGCCACGTCGGTGGCCACCAGCAGGTCGACCTCGCCGGCCTTGAAAGCGGCCAGCGCTTTCAGCCGCTCGTCCTGGCTCTTGTCGCCGTGCAGTGCCTGCGTGCGGAGACCGTCGCGTTCGAAAGACCGCGCCAGACGGGCGCAGCCCAGCTTGGAATTGACGAACACCAGCGACTGCGTCAGGCCGCGGGTCTTGATCAGGTGCAGGATGACGCGCCGCTTGTCGTCGTCGGTGGTGGCGTAGAAACGCTGCTCGACGTTGGTGGCCGTGGCGTTGGGCCGGGCCACTTCCACCAGCACCGGGTCCTGCAGGTAGCTGTTGGCCAGCCGCCTGATTTCGGGCGAGAAAGTGGCCGAAAACAGCAGCGTCTGCCGTTCCTTGGGCAGGTAGGACAGGATGCGCTGCAGGTCGGGCAGAAAGCCGATGTCCAGCATGCGGTCGGCCTCGTCGAGCACCACGTACTCGACGTGGTTCAAGATCGCGTTCTTGGCCTCGATATGGTCGAGCAGCCTGCCCGGCGTGGCGATCAGCACCTCGACGCCGCCCTTGAGCACCAGCGTCTGCGGCTTCATGTCGATGCCGCCGAAGACCACGGTCGAGCGCAACTGCGTGTGCTTGGCGTAGGTCTTGACGTTGTTGGCCACTTGGTCGGCCAGTTCACGCGTGGGCGCCAGCACCAGCGCACGCACCGGATGGCGCGCAGGCGACATGCTGGCGTTCTCGTGGCGCAGCATCTTCTGCAGCAGCGGGAGGGTGAAGGCCGCCGTCTTGCCCGTGCCCGTCTGCGCCGCGCCCATCACGTCACGCCCGGCCAACACAATGGGAATCGCCTTGGCCTGGATCGGCGTCATGCCGGTGTAGCCCGAATCGGCCACGGCACGCAACAGCTTGGGGTCGAGCGGGAGGATGTTGAACAGCGGCTGGGGCTGCTCGGCGGCAGCGGGGGCGGCCACGTCATTTTCGGCTTGCGCCTGGAGGGCTGATTCGGTCATGTGCTTCGATTATCGGCCATGCGGACTGACTAACGCGGAAGGCGGCCACGGTGTTCTCGCAGCATGGCTTTGGGTACTGCCAGGATATTGGGCGCGTCCACGACCCAGGGCTGCTCATCGACGGTCATGGCCCACTGGGCCCGCGTCATCAACAGTGTGCTTGCCTTCGCAACGAACAAAGGCAGGCACCAACGCGTCGATGGGCTGACCAGATCACTCTGCACATCGAGGTCAAGCCCGTGTGTCGCGCGCTGGTTGGGATTTCGGTGGAGATCGAAGTGCGGCGTGGGCTCACGGTGCAGTCTGGTCGGACAGAAAACGCTGCAAATGTTTGGCCGCGGCACCGTTCTGCTCGATGTCTTGCTCATAGGCTGCCATCGCCACACGGTTGTCCAAAGCTCATTGGGTGACGCCTTCATAGCCGCCCGGCGGCAGCCAGCCGTCGGAAGCGGTACCGATTGGCGGCAAAACATCGATCGCGCTCGCAACCGCCCTCATAGGCAGCAATTCGACTCGCCCACCAGGTGAAGCACCACATCGAACAACTTCACTGCAAGTCCGTTCCCCGTGAAACTTCTGCGGCCCGAAAAGTCTGGATTGGCGGAGCCCCACAGGGCGAGCCCGCAGGGAGTGCCGCTACGCGACGCGCCGACGGCGCCATCGGCTCGCAGCGGGCGGCGTCTATAATTTTTAGATAAATTGCCGCTTGCAAGCAAGCGCCGGCCCGCTTCTTCCTTTTTTTTAATGTGCGCTGCAGGGGTGCGGAGCCGCAAGCTCTCCGAGGCTACTGACAGCTAGCGGTTGCAATAGCACTGCACTTGATTCGTGCGCACGCCCACCCGACAGAACTTTTCTCAATGCCCAGGTTTTTGTTTAAATTGATCTTGTTGGCGGCAGCAACTTCCTGCGGTATGGCTTTCGGCCAGAGCGCGCTGACGCAGTCGACTGGCACCAGCGCGGGCACTTCACCCGCAGTGCTCGGGACTGGCAGTCCGATGCCGACCAATGTGGATACTGTCGTTGGCGGGCCTATCAACCTGAACACGGCCACCAGCAGGACACCCCCGCAGCCAGCGACGCGGGCGGTGGTTTCCGGGGTTGAACCGGCCCGCGCACCGGAAGCGCGACAAGAGCCAACGGCTCAGGTTACCGAGTTCCAGCGCTTCGTTTTCGAAAGCACAGGGCGCGAGATCCCGCTGTTCGGCTACGAATTGTTCGGCGCACCCGCCTTTCCTTCATTGACCAACGTCCCCGTCCCGACCGACTACGTCATCGGCCCCGGCGATGAGATCGTTCTGCGTCTTTGGGGCGCCGTCGATGCCGACTTGCGGGCCGTGGTTGACCGCAACGGCCAGATTTCCTTGCCCCGCATTGGTACGTTTCGTGTCGCCGGCACCCCAGCGTCGCAGCTCGAAAACACCTTGCGCGCCCAAGTCGCGAGGGTCTTCAAGAACTTCGAGCTCAGCGCGTCGCTGGGCCAGTTGCGCGCGATCCAGATCTTCGTGGTGGGCCAAGCCAAGAAGCCGGGTGCATACACCGTTTCCAGCCTTTCCACGTTGCTGGGCGCGCTTTTCGAGGTCGGCGGGCCTTCCAGCACCGGAACGTTACGCGCCATTCAGTTGCGCCGCGACGGTCGCGTGGTCACGACCCTGGATCTTTACAAGTTCATCGTCGATGGCGACAAGGCGGCCGATGCTCGTCTGTTGCCTGGCGACGTCATCGTGATTCCGTCCGCAGGCCCGCGCGTCGCCCTGCTGGGGAGCCTGGACAAGCCGGCCATTTACGAGCTGGGAAGCGCGCAAGAGCCGCTGTCCAGACTCCTGACCTACAACGGCAGCCTGCGCGCACTGACCAGCCTGCACAAGGTGCTGGTCGAACGCATCAACCCGGGCGAGGCGACTGCGCCGCGCGCTGTGCAGGAAAGGTCTCTGGACGAGGCCGGGTTGGCGGCCACCGTGCGCGATGGCGACATGGTGACGCTCTTCAAGATCAGCCCGCAGTTTTCGAACGCGGTGACGCTGCGCGGCAATGTGGCGGCGCCGCTGCGCTATGCCTACAGGGCGGGTATGCGCATCTCTGACTTGATACCGGAACGCGCAGCACTCATACAGGGCGACTACTACACCCGCAAGAACATGCTGGTGCAGTATGAATCACCCGGCAAAATCAGCGTCGACCGGGTAGCCGGCGACGTCAAGAACCTGCTTTCCGAAATCAACTGGGATTACGCGGTGGTGGAAAGGCTGGACCCGCAGACCGTACGTGCCCAGTTGCTGTCCTTTAACCTGGGACGTGCCGTACTGGAAAGGGTGCCAGAAGACAATCTGGTGCTGTTGCCCGGCGACGTCGTCACGATATTTGGCGTCAAGGACATCCAGGTGCCATTGAGCAGAACAACGCGACTGGTGCGCGTGGCGGGTGAAGTGAATGCGGCGGGGATTTACCAGATCGGCCCTGGCGAAACGCTCAAGTCCTTGCTGCGACGTGCTGGCGGCCCGACGCCCCAGGCCTACCTTTTCGGCACTGAGTTTTCACGCGAATCTACTCGCCTGCGGCAGCGGGAGGCCTTGCAGGACGCCTTGCGGCGGATGGAGTCGACAACGGCCCGCTCGGCAGCCTTCCAGGTGGCAAATGCCGGTGCCGGTGACGCCGCTACCGCACAGCGCTTGGCGGCAGCGCAGGAGCAGGCACGCGCAGGTCAACTGGCACGCTTGCGGACGATGGAACCCAGCGGCCGGATTGCGTTGGAGTTGTCGCCCGAGATCAACAGCGCTGAAAACCTGCCCGACCTTCCGCTGGAAGATGGGGACCGCATCCTGGTTCCACCGGCCCCGGGCTTCGTTTATGCCGTTGGCGCCGTTGCCAACAGCAATGCCCTGCTTTGGCGCAAGGGGCGAACGGTCAAGCAGTACCTGCTGGCGGCCGGACTGGAAACCACGGCTGACGAGGACAACATTTTCATCCTGCGCGCCGACGGCAGCATCTTGCACCGGCGCGATGCTGGTTGGCTGCTCAGCGGCTTCGAGTCGACAGCGCTCGCGCAGGGCGACACTCTTATCGTGCCCGAGAAGGTCGATCTCGAAAGCAAATGGAACGGTTTCGTGCGCGGGTTCAAAGATTGGACGCAGATCCTGGCTAATTTGGGCCTGACGGCGGCGGCAATCAACACTTTGAGCCGATGAAATCTGCTGCAGGTCGTCGTGGGAGTTCGAATGAGGTCGAGCCGCTTTGTGCCGGGGCAAGGGCGCGCGATTGGAGTGGTAATTGCAAGTAAGGGAAGCGAATCAACGCGAAGCGTACGAGGCCAACGAGGGCGAAGAAGAACCTGGTACGAGTCCGACCGAAATTTGGGGGTTTCTCAGGGCGCACGTCACCGTCTTGACGCTCGCACGCAACGCCGGGCGCGTGGTGCAATCGCAAATGCTGGCGGACGGGCGTCCAGCACTGGCCAGCGGCGACGCGCTGCGCGCCTTCAGCGCAGTGTCGGTGGCTCTGTCAACGCAGCAGCAGAGCAAGCGCGTGAGGATCGAAGGTGAAGTGCGGCGCCCTGCGGACTACGTGCTGCCGGCAGACAGCAGCGTGCGCGACGCCATGCAAGCCGCCGGCGGGTTTACCGAGGCTGCCTTCGTGTGCGCTGCGGAATTTACACGTTTGAGCGAGCAGCGAACGCAGCGAGAGAATTACGAACGCGCCTTGCGCGACCTGGAAACTGACATCACGCGCGCCGCGGGTTCACAGCGCGTGTCCAGCGCCGAGACCGCCGCCGTACTGCAGGCCCACAATGTCAGCAGCGAGCGCCTGGTCGGGAGACTGCGAAGCCTGAGGCAGACGGGTCGCGTCGGGCCGCAGATTGCGCCCAACATCACCGAACTGCCCGACCTGGCACTGGAAGACGGCGACCGCGTCTACATCCCGGCACGGCCCACCACGGTAGGCGTGTTCGGCAGCGTCTTCAACGCCGCGTCTTACCTTTACCCGCCGGGCCGCTCAATAGAGGATTGCCTGAAGTTGGCGGGCGGGCCTACCAAGGGTGCCGATGAGAGCAGCGTGTTCGTGGTGCGCACCAACGGCGACGTGGTCAGCAGCCGCCAGAGCGCGGGTTGGTTCAGCCGCAGCGGCACACTCGGCAGGCTGGGTGCGGAACCGGGAGACACCTTGGTCGTGCCAGAGGAATTGGACAAGACGACCTTCCTTCAAACGGCGAAAGACTGGACCCTGTTGCTGTACCAGCTTGGCGTCGGCGCGGCCGGCATTCAATCGGCACTGCGGCGAGCATGAACCACACCGCGGAGCCTTCATTGGATGCCGAACGGGCGCGATATGAAGCCGAAGACGAGGAACTCACCTTGGGTGAGCTGCTATTGGCACTGCGCCGCAAGTGGCTGCTGCTGATAGCAGTGCCGCTGTTCGTGGGCGCGCTGGCACTTGGCGTCACGTACTTGATCCCGCCGACCTTTACGGCCAGCACCACCTTCATGCCGCCGCAGCAGGGGCAAAGCGGTGCTGCGGCAGCACTGGCCGCGCTGGGCCCACTGGCCGGCTTGGCCGGCGGCGCTTCTGCTGTCCGGACCCCTGGCGACCAGTACGTGGCGCTTATACAGAGTGTTACTGTGGCCGACCGCCTGATCGAGCAGTTCAAGCTGATAGAGGTTTATGACAGCAAGTACCGCGTCGACGCGCGCCGGGATCTGGCCAAGAACGTTCGCGTCGCGCTCGGCAAGAAGGACGGGCTGATCACGATCGAGGTCGACGATACAAGCCCGCAGCGCGCTGCGGACATCGCCAACCGGTTTGTCGATGAGCTGCGTCGCGTCACCGCCGGACTGGCCGTAACGGAGGCGCAGCAGCGTCGCGTCTTCTTTCAACAGCAATTGGAGCAGGGGCGCGACCGGCTCGTTCAGGCCCAACAGGCACTGCAGGCCAGCGGATTCAACGCAGGCGCGCTGAAGGCTGAACCCAAGGCGGCAGCTGAGGGCTTTGCCAGACTGCGGGCAGAAGCCACCGCTGCCGAAGTTCGGCTGCAAGCCACGCGCACTGCGTTGACGGACAGCGCGCCTGAAGTGCGCCAACAACTGGCAACGCTGTCAGCGTTGCGCGCGCAACTGGCCGCCGCCGAACGTGCAACCGATTCTTCGGGGGGGCCAGATTACATCGGCCGCTACCGCGAGTACAAGTATCAGGAGACCTTGTTCGACCTCTACGCCCGGCAATTCGAGTTAGCACGGGTGGACGAGAGCCGGGAAGGTGCCCTCATTCAGGTGATCGACCCCGCCACTGCGCCCGAGCGCAAGAGCAGGCCCAAACGAGCACTGATTGCAGGTAGTGCAGCGCTGGTTGCGGCTGTGCTTTTGGTGGGGCTGATACTGATCAACAGTGCCAGAGCCAGGGTCGCATTCTGAAGCTCGAAAACCCGGATCCCTCGTGTTGCCAAGAGCGTCAAGTCAGCATGAGCGGCGCTCGATTTGTTCCGCTGAGATGGACTTTCGATCACGACCAGTACCCAATCAGCTGCCATTTTGGGCTTGCTTCCATCCCTTTAACGACCCACCTTGTTGAGCGCTGTCTCGCGCGATTTTTGAAATGATCAACTTTGCATTGCTGGGCTGTGGCCGCATCGCCAAACGTCACGCCGAACTGCTCGGAACCGGGCAGATTGCCGGCGCACGGCTGGGGGCCGTGTGCGACATCGATGACAAACGCGCCGCTGCTTATGGCGAACGTTTCAATGTACCGGCATTCACGTCGATCGCCGAACTTCTGGCCGCACCCGGCATCGACGCGGTATCGGTGCTTACGCCCAGCGGCATGCACGCTGAACATGCCATCGCCGTAGCCCGGAGCGGGCGGCACGTGGTGGTGGAAAAGCCGATGGCGCTGACGCTGGAAGACGCTGATCAGATGATAGAAGCGGCGGACGCCGCCCAGGTGCGGCTATTTGTGGTCAAGCAGAACCGCTTCAACGTGCCTGTGGTGAAGGCCCGGCAGGCGTTAGAAGCCGGCCGCTTCGGCAAGATCACGCTCGGCACGGTGCGCGTGCGCTGGTGCCGTGACCAGCGCTACTACGACCAAGACAGCTGGCGTGGCACCTGGGCACAAGACGGTGGCGTCATTGCCAACCAGGCCAGTCATCACGTCGACATGCTCGGCTGGTTTCTGGGGCCGGTCGAGAGCATTCACGCACGCGGGGCCCGCAACCTCGTCAACATCGAGGCCGAGGACACGGCGGTGGCGACCCTGCGCTTCAAGAGTGGCGCCCTTGGCATCGTCGAAGCCACGGGCGCAACGCGCCCGCGCGACCTTGAAGGTTCCTTGTCGGTACTGGGGTCTGGTGGCTCGGTCGAGATCAGCGGTTTTGCCGTGAACGAAATTCGGCACTGGAGTTTCGTTCACGCAGAACCTGGCGATGCCGAAGTCCTAAGTCGTTTCTCGGTCAACCCGCCCAATGTCTACGGCTTCGGACACCAGGCTTACTACGAGCACGTGGTCGATTGCCTGCAGCACGGCAAGGCTGCGCTGGTCGACGGCGCCGAAGGGCGCGGCAGCCTCGAGTTGGTGATCGGCCTGTACGAAGCCATGGCCAGCGAGCAGGAAGTGGTGTTGCCGGTGCGCGTCCAGCACAGCCGCCTGGGCAGACGCTGAGTCATGGCCGAACCCATCGTGCTCCAGGCCAGGGTGCGCGACGTTCGTTGCGGCAGCAACGTGCGCATCGTCGAACCAGCCAACGTCTATGAATGTGAACTGGGCGACGACTGCTTTGTCGGTCCGTTCGTCGAGATTCAAAGTGGCGTGCGGATCGGTGCGCGTACGAAAGTACAGTCACACGCCTTCATCTGCGAGCTGGTCGAGATAGGCAGCGACTGCTTCATCGGCCATGGCGTGATGTTCGTCAATGACCTGTTCGCCATTGGCGGGCCGGCGCGCGGGCGCAAAGAACTCTGGCGCAGCACGCACATCGGCGACCACGTCTCGATCGGTTCGAACGCCACCGTGCTGCCCGTTCGAATCTGCGGCCGCGTCGTCATCGGCGCCGGCGCCGTCGTCACGCGTGACATCGACCAACCCGGCATCTACGCCGGCAACCCTGCCCGGCTGATGCGCCCCCTGGTGCCGGCCGCGCGCCTTACCGATTGAACCGCCATGAACACAACCGTTCCATTTGCCGACTTGCACACGCAATACCTGAGCATCAAGCCCGGCATCGACGCCGCAATATCTGAGGTCATTCGCACTTCCGCTTTCATCAGAGGGCCCTTTGTCGAGCGCTTCGAACAAGAGTTCGCCGCCGCCATGCAGGCCCGCCATTGCGTGTCGTGCGCCAACGGCACCGACTCGCTCTACATCGCGATGCGGGCACTTGGCATTCAGCCTGGCGACGAGGTAATCGCGCCAGCGCACAGCTGGATTTCGACCACTGAGACCATCAGCCAGGCCGGTGGCAAGGTGGTGTTCTGTGACACGGACGCGGAAACCTTCACCATCGACCCGGCGCGCATCGAATCGCTGATCACGTCGCGCACCGTGGGTGTCATCCCGGTACACCTTTACGGCCAGCCTGCCGACATGGGCCCGATCATGGAGATCGCCAGCCGCCGGGGCCTGTGGATCATCGAAGACTGCGCGCAGTCGCACCTGGCCCGCTACAAAGGCCAGTTGGTGGGAACCTTCGGCAACGCGGCTTCGTTCTCCTTCTACCCCGGCAAGAACCTGGGCGCGATGGGCGATGCCGGTGCGTTGACCACGAACGACGCCGCACTGGCCGATCGCATGGCGATGATCGCGCGCCACGGGGGGCTGAAGAAGGGCGACCACCAGATCGAAGGCGTCAACAGCCGGCTCGATGGTCTGCAGGCTGCCGTGTTGTCAGTCAAGCTGCCGCATCTGGCTGGCTGGACGCGGCGTCGACAGGAGATCGCAGCCGAGTACGACCGCCTGCTCGCGAACGCTCGCGGCGTCCGCTTGCCTGCGGTCGCCGAAGGACGCGAGCATGTCTACCACCTGTACGTCATCCGGCACGAGCAGCGCGATGCGCTGGCGCGCCACTTGGCGGCGCAGGGCATTCAGACCGTCATCAACTACCCGGTAGCGCTGCCCTTTCTGCCTGCCTATGCGCACTTGCGCCACCTGCCGGAACAGTTCCCGAACGCATTCGCGAACCAATCCCAGATCTTGTCGCTGCCCATTTTTCCCGAGATCTCCGCGAAACAGATCGCGGCCGTGGCGCGTGCCATCACGGAGTTCGGCGCTTGACGGAGGCGCACCAAGGCGACGCTGGCAAAGGCGGCAGCGATGCCGCAGGTTCACGTTTGCTGTCGAACTCGAAATGGAATCTGGTTGCCTTTGCCGCTTCGCTGGCTGCGAACTTCGTCACCATCCCATTCGTGATCAGCGCCATCGGCATGCGCGAATTCGGCACCGCCGGCCTCGTTCTTGCGGCGCTGGCCCCCATGATGCTGATCGGGGTAGTTCTCGGACAGGCCGCGCTGCGCGAAGTGGCCCACCGCTTCGCAAGCGGCGAGCTCCCGGGGGCGAGCCAGGTGTTCTCGTCGGCATTGACGCTTTGTCTGCTGGCCAGCACCTCGGTGCTCGTCCTTGTCGCGCTGGCGGGTGGCACCGTGTTGGGCCTGATCACAAAGCCCGACCCCCAAGGCACCGACTGGCATCTCGGTCTGATCGTTGCCACCGTGGGTTGGCTGGCGCAACAAGTGGTCTTGCTGCTGCAATCGACGCTGGCAGCGGCGCAGAAGTACCCCACCATCGCGTTGATCAGCGTGGTGGCCACGGTGCTCAACACCGCGGCCATCATGATCGGCGTGACCTGGATGCCCAACGGGCTCGGTTTCCTGCTCGGAACGGCGACGGGCTTCGTGGCGGCACTGGTGGTGTGGGGCGTGCTGGTGGCACGTGAACTGCCGTGGCTGATGCCCCTGTCGGGCATGAACAAGCTGGCGGTGCGCGGCCTGCTCGCCTTCGGCAAGTGGCAGAGCGCCACCCATCTCATCAGCAGCATCAGTCTGCAGATGGACCGCTATGTACTCGGGGCTTTGGCACCGGTGGCGGTGGTGGGCCAGTACAACGCGGCCATGCGTCTTCAGGAAGTGGTCTACATGCCGGTGCTGAAGATTGCAGAAGTGTTGTTCCCGCACTTCAGCATCACCGCAGCCGACAGCGTCGAACGGCGCACGGCGTTCTATCTGTCGGCGTCCTGGATACTCAATACTGTGGCTGCCTGCGCGCTGGCGCCGCTGATTCCGCTGGCGCACAGTGTCCTTGCACTCTGGTTGAACCCTGCGGAGGCGACGGGCGCAGCGCCCATCCTGCGCACCCTGGCCGCCGCGGGCGTGATCGGCAGCGGCATGAACGTGTTCGGTTTCCTGTTGATGGGCACCGGCCAGCCGGCTGTACTTCTCAAGCTGACTGCCGTCTATTCGTCGCTGGCCATCGTTCTGACGATCTGGCTGATCTATGCCTACGGGCCCGAATGGGTCGGTGTCGGTGCCGTCATCGCGGGCGTCGTGCGACTCGGTCTGATGACCAGCCTCAGCCGGCGCGACTTCGGCAGCGCCGCCACCTTGGGCGCTGTCGTCACTTGCACGCTGCTGCCCTTGCTCTGTGGTCTGGTGGTCGCGTGGGTCTGGTACCGGGTGGGAGCCGTGTCACCCTCGACCTGGATTGCCCTGGCGTCGTTCTATGTCGCCATCGCGGTCTCGGTGGCCTTGGCGTCGATGGCGGCCACCTGCATCCACGTCACTGGCCGTACCCATGTGTTCAACACGCTGCGCATGGCCCAGAACCTCATCCTCAGGCGCAGCTGAACCATGTGCGGCATTGCTGGAATCATCGCAACGGGCAGTGCCCCAGTCGAGGCGCCCGACCTGAAACGGCTCGCCGACGCCTTGGCACATCGGGGACCCGATGGCGAGGGCCTCTGGATCAGCCCCGATCGTCGCACCGGTCTGGTCCACCGCCGCCTGGCCATCCTCGACACGAGCGAACGCGGCCACCAGCCCATGCACAGTGCCGACGGCCGCTACACCATCGTTTTCAACGGCGAGATATTCAACTTCATCGAGTTGCGCGACGAACTCATCGCCTTGGGCCACATCTTTGTCAGCGACAGCGACACCGAGGTCATCCTGGCTGCCTGGCAGCAGTGGGGCCAGGCCATGCTGCTGCGTTTCAATGGCATGTGGGCGCTGGCGCTGCACGACACCAGCACGGGCGACCTGTTCTTCGCACGCGACCGGTTCGGCATTAAGCCGCTGCTCTACGCACAAGTTGACGATCGCCTGGCGTTTGCCTCCGAGATGAGGGCGCTGCTGGCGCTGCCCTGGCTGCCCCGCGATGTCGACATGCAGACCGCCCGGCGCATGTTGATCGAACCGTTCTCCATCGAAGGCGGCGACACCACCCTGTTGCGCCACGTGCGCAGACTGCCGGCAGGCCACTTGGCCAGGCTTAGCAACGGCCGGTTGCTGGTGCAGCGCTGGTGGCGCACCGCCGACCACCTCGTCGAGACACCCCGCACAGCCAGCGCCCAGGCCGACCGGTTTCGCGAGCTTTTCTTTGACGCCATCCGCGTCCGTCTGCGCAGCGACGTGCCGCTCGGCACCTGCCTGAGTGGCGGGTTTGACTCCAGTGCCATCACCTGCGCCATCGCCGAGATCACGCGCGGCCATCGCCCCGAGCTTCGCGAGGCTACCAGCTGGCGGCACGCCTTCATCGGCTCGCTGCCCGGCCAGCCATTCGACGAGACACCCGCGGCGCTGCAGGTGGCCCAGTACGCCGGCGTCGAGCCGCATCTGGCCGTGATCGGCGACGAGCAGGCGCTGGCCCATATCCAAGAGGTTCTGCACGACCTGGACGATGTCTACATCAGCCTGCCGACTGCGCCCTGGCACGTTTACCGGCAGCTGCGACACGACAAGATCGTCGTCTCGCTGGACGGCCACGGTGCCGACGAGCTGATGGGCGCATACCGCAGCGGTGGCCAGAACATCGATTTCGTGCTGCGCAACGGCATGGCCTGGCTGGCGCAGCGCTCGACCACGTTTGCACGGCTGCTCGAGTCATTCAAGACCACGCTGTTCACCCTCAAGGGCCAGAATTTCCTGCGCGGCCACCGCTGGCTGGCACCCCGTGGCGCGCCCACGCCATTCGACAATGATCTTCTGCCGGCCCACTGGGGGGCCTTGAACCGGCGCCTGTACCGCATGTTCCACGCCACCGTGCTGCCCACCATCCTGCGCAACTTCGACCGCTTGTCGATGGCCCATGGCATCGAGGTGCGCATGCCCTTTATGGACTGGCGGCTGGTGACCTATGTCATGTCACTGCCCGACGAAGCCAAGTCGGACAGCGAGCGCTCGAAATTGGTGGCACGCGACGCCATGGCCGGCCTGATGCCCGAGAACATCCGCATCGACAAGCGCAAGGTCGGCTTCAACTCGCCGATGCCGGGCTGGTTGAACGGCCCGCTGGCGCCCTGGGTCGAGGTGCTGCTAACCCGCCCGAACGCGACTTTCGAAGCCCTGGTCGACGTCCCGGCCTTGCGGCAGCGGGTGCGCGAGCTGTGCCAGGCCAAGGCCTGGGACTGGACCCTGGTTGGTCGACTGTGGCCGTATCTGCACCTGAAGTGGTATCTGGACGAAGTGGTGCAGGCCGGCAGCGGCACGCGCGCCAGCGCAGCCGCCGCCGCTGCCACCGCCACCGCCACCACCAGCCTCAGCGCCGTGGCCCCTGCGAATGGGAACTTCGGCTGCTGGAACGCCCCGGTACCGGGTTCGATACCTTCGTCGACAGCTGCAGCCTGATGCGCAGATTTCGTGCATTGACGATGGCCCGTGCATGTGCTTGGGCTTGGGAGCGCGCCGGACGGCTGTGGCCATGCCTCCACCTGCGTTGGCTGCAGGACCAAAGATTCGTGCAACCATGATCGCCGCAACGATTGCGTTCATTGCCGCAGCGCTCTTCGCATTGCGCTATACGCAGCGCGAGTTCGTACCCCGGCCGTCCATCAGTTTCATACTCTTCGGTAGTTTGCTTTTGATCCATGGCATACCGATGCTGGTCTATTTGCATCTCACGGGTCCTACCACTTTCATCTACGAAGCAGCTCTAGAACCGGTCGACGCCGAAGCCGTAAAAGTGCGAATGCTTTGGGCGTTGGCGTGCATGTTCGTCTCGTTGGTCATCGGCGCCGAATTAGCCCGCTTGATCGTCCCGCGCTCCTGGCGCCGAGCCCAACTTTCGGTGGCGCGGAGTTCACAGCGCAGCTTGGCCACGGTCTACCGAGCCACTTCCTTGATGCGAATTGCACTCTGGCTCGTAGCCGTAGCCATGCTGTCGCTGATATTGATAGAAGGTCAGCCTGCAAAGATTGTCAATTACTTTGTATCGGGCGAGACCGAGTTGGACAAGATCTTGCTTCGCCACGAAGCCGGCGGCTCGCAGTTCTACTTGTATAACGTCTTTTTGTCTTCGCTGGCACCGTTTATCGTGATCATGCTTTGGTGTATGCATCGCGCCGATCCAAAAGATCGACAACTGTATGCACTGCTGGTGTGCTTTTTCACGCTCGTGCTGGTGGGCAAACTGGGTTCGCTGAGCAAGGCGCCGCCGGTAATTTTCCTTCTGCAGTTGGCTGTCCTCTCCTTTTTGCTCAAGAACGAACCCCTGAGTTTTTGGCCTCTGACCCGTTTGCTGCTGCTGGCGGTGGCCCTGTTCTCTGTGACCGTCTGGTTGACAATTCCGGGCATTGAACTGGGCGCGATTTTCAGTTTTCTGTACTACAGAGTTTTCGATATTCCAAACGAGTCGATTCTGGAATATTTTTCCGCCTTTCCACATACTTTACGCTTTGGATGGGAATATGGACTATTTGGCCCCCTGGGACGTTCTGTCCAGGAGGTCATCTTGCCCAATTACTCGGCTGTTGCCGAAATCACGCGGGAATCGTTGGTTTCAACCTCGAATGTCGTCTTTATCGGCGATGCCTGGGCGGAGTACGAATGGTTGGGAATATTTGTCACTTCGCTCATGGCGGGTATGCTGACGCGGTTGATCGACCTGTATTCGCTCCGCAACGGCCGCACTGAGGAGTGGGCATGCCTGATTGCGGGTTGTTCACTCGGCATATTCACGATGCTATCCACCGCATTTTCGACAGCTCTGGTCACTGGCGGTCTCGCACTGATTCCGTTGTTGTCATGGTTATTCTTGCGGCGCCGCCGGAAGCAGTTTCGCCGTCGTGCACGGGCGATCGACGCAACGAGGCCATCAAATTGCCTTGTTGCAAAGCAAATGGTCGCCGCTCTCGGCAACCCCACGGAGAAGCACCGGTAGCAGACCGCGTGGCCGCCTTCGTTCGCAGGTGCGCTTTCCCGATATTTAGGCAACTTGTAGCAAGAGCAGCGCATGTTTCGCAGGCGTTCCTCCGGGCTGCCCCAGGAATAAGACCCCGAAGGGATTTTGGTGAAGGTCTGGCTTCGGCAAACCCGCGTAACTCTGCGACTGCATCAGGAATTCTCGCAGGGCTGGTTTTAAATTTTCGACGCGGAAAGTCTGTAGCCGACGATGCGTTGCTACAATTTCCAGTCGCTCTTGAGCTCAGGAACTGATCAGTCATACCGTTAGACAGATATCCATGCGCCTGTTTCAAAACTCCAGCCTGTACCCGTCCTATCGCCCGCGCCTGCAAAGCCTGTCCGCTGACGCCAGCAGCTTCAGTGACCTGATGGGAGTCTTCTTTGCAGACCGTTACGGCATCGCTCACGTCCTGCAGCCCGTCTTGCAAGGGCAGCCCGATGCCTTCTTCACCAACGGTGACGATCTGCACGTACAAAGGGCCTGGGCGCGCGAGCACGGCATGCCCGGCGACGCTGGGAGAGAAGCGATTCTTCTGGCGCAGATCGAAGAGCACCGCACCGAGGTGTTCTACAACTTGGACCCCATGACCTTTCCGGGGTCGTTCACCAAGCGCCTGCCAAGCAGCGTAAAGCGCAGCATCGCCTGGCGCGCAGCGCCCTCGGGGTCGACCGACTTCCAGGGCTATGACGCGATGGTTTCCAACTTTCCCGGCATCCTGCAGGGCTACCGCAAAGCCGGCCTGCGCGCGTGCTACTTCTTCCCCGCCTACGACCCTGAAATGAATACCTATGCGCAGAACACCGACCGACCCATCGACATCATTTTCGTCGGCAGCTTTTCGCGTCATCACGCCCGCCGCACCGAGATCCTGAAGGCCGTGGCGGGGCTGTCGTCAAAGGCCCGCGTGGCGATACACCTGGAGCGCTCGCGCTTCACCGCCCTTGCCGAATCAGCGTTGGGCCGCTGGGTCATACCGGCCAAGTACGCGCGACCGGCGGTGCTGCGCCGGGTCTCGCAACCGCCGGTTTTCGGCCGCGACCTGTACCAGGCGATGTCCCGGGCCAAGATCGTGGTCAACGCAGCCATCGACATGGCCGGCCAGGACAGGGGCAACATCCGCTGCTTCGAAGCCATGGGCCTGGGCGCCGCCTTGGTCACCGACACCGGTGACTATCCCGAAGGCATGGTCGACGCGGCGACGATGCGCACCTACGGCAACCTGGAGGAACTCGTGGCCACTCTCGAATCCCTGCTGGCGGCCCCTGCCGAGTGCACGGCGCTGGCCCGGCGCGGGCATGCCATGGTCAAGACCGAATACAGCAAGGCCCATCAATGGGAAGCCTTCCAGGCGCTATTGGCCGACCTGCCGGCGGGGGTGGGGCGATGAAACTGCTCAATCTGGGCTGCGGTCACAAGGTCAGCGTGCATCCCGACGCCATCAACATCGATTGGTCGATGAACCTGCGCATTCGCAAGAGCCCGCTGCTCTCGGCGCTGGCCCCCCTGGTGCTAAGCCGCGCGCGGCGCGAGCGCCTGGCCCGCCTGCCTGCCAACATACAGGCGCACGACCTGAGCCGCGGCATCCCATTCGGCGACAACACGTCTGATGCGATCTTCCACTCCAACATGCTCGAGCACTTGGACCGGCACGTTGCACCCACCTTCCTGGCCGAAGCACTGCGCGTGCTGAAACCCGGCGGCATCCACCGCATCGTCGTGCCCGACTTCGAACTCGCTTGCGCCGCTTACCTGGCCGACATCCGGCGTTGCGACGAAGACCCCGGCCTCGCGCCACAGCACGACGAGCACATCGCGCTCGTGCTCGAGCAATCGGTGCGGCGCGAGGCCGCCGGCACCAGCCTGCAAGCGCCGGCACGCCGCTTCATCGAGAACCAGGTGCTGGGCGACGCGCGCCGCCGCGGCGAGACGCACCAATGGATGTACGACCGCATCAACCTGCCTGCCTTGCTCAAGCGGCTGGGCTACGGGCAAGTGAGCGTCATGACCTACACCACCAGCCATATTGCAGACTGGTCCCGCTACGGGCTGGACACCAACGCTGACGGCAGCGAGTACGCGCCGGGCTCGATGTACGTCGAGGCCACGAAGTAGCTGGCCGCGTTCGCAAGCTCGACCATGAACTTCCTGCACCTTTGCGCTGCCGACCACGCCGGTGCCGGCACCGCGGCCTGGCGCATGCACGACGCCTTGCGCGCACTGGGGCACGGCTCGCGCATGCTGGTGCTGGACAAACGATCGACAGACGCCGAAGTGATCACGCTGGGTGAGCCCATGCGCGGGTTCCGGTTGCGCCGCACGGCACAGAAGGTCTGGCTCAAGCTCAGCGCCTACCCAGACCGCTACATGCAGAACCAGTTGCTCTCGCCGGGCCTGGACATGGCAGCCACCGCCGCTGGGCTGAACTTCAAGCCCGAAGTCATCGTGGCGCATGTGCTGTCGCACTTCCTGTCGCCCGACGACGTCCTGGCGCTGCAAAGAGCGACCGGAGCGCCAGTGCTGTGGAGCTTGCTGGACATGGCTTTGATGACCGGCGGCTGCCACTATGCCTGGGGATGCACAGGCTATCAGCAGGCTTGCGGCAGCTGCCCTGCGCTGCGATGGCGCGGCGCTGGCGATCTGTCGGCCCGCATCTGGGCCGGCAAGCAGCAGGCCATGTCGCAGACCCGGGGCTGGGTCGTCGCCGGCTCCAGCGTGCTGGCGCGGCAGGCCGCAGCGTCCTCGCTCTTGGGCCAGCGCCGCATCGAAACTCTGTTGCTGGGCGTGTCGCCCACGGTGTTCGGGCCCGGCGACAAGGCCGCGCTGCGCGCGGACCTGGGCGTGGCTGGCGCCGAACGCGTGATCTTCTTCGGCGCCATCCGCTTCGATCAGCGGCGCAAAGGCATGCGGCCCTTGCTGGAGTCACTGCTGCTGCTGGCCGATCAGTGGCCGACCGGCACGCCCCTGCCGGCTGTGCTGGCCGCAGGCAACGCCGAAGACTTCGCGCCATTGCGCCAGCGCGGCTACCGCCTGGTGGAACTGGGCTTCGTCAACATTGCCACGCTGGCCAAGGCGTATGGCGCGGCCGATGTCTTCGCCTGCCCCTCGCTCGAAGACTCCGGCCCGATGATGATCAACGAGTCGATGATGGCAGGCACGCCGGTCGTGGCCTTTCAAATGGGCGTGGTGGAAGACCTGGTCGAAGACGACATCAGCGGGGTTGCCGCCGAGCTCGGCAATGTGGCCGCCTTCGCCGCCGGCCTGCGCCAGGTGCTGCTCTGGGGCGCTGACAAGGCTGCGCTGGCCAGCGCCCGCTGTCGTGCCGTGGCCATCGAGAAATGCTCGCCCGACGTGCAGTTGCAGCGCCTGGTGGCCATCGCCCAGGCGATGCTCGATTGCGAAGGCGCGCCGTCGACATGTTGACCGTCGAACGCCTGACCTGGGACAGCGAATTCTTTGGCTTTGCGGTCGGGCGCCTGTCAGGCCCGGTCACGTCCGACCAGGACCTTGCACGGGCGCTGGCCAGCGGCGCGACGCAAGGCATCCGGCTCGCTTACGGCCAGTGCCGACACGGCGATGAGGCAGCGGCGGCGCTGTGCTTGCTGCAGGGCGGTCGCCGGGTGGACACCAAGCACACCTATGCCCTGGCGCTGGCCGGCGTGCCAGCGCCGCAGCCGACCCCCGAGCCGGACCGGGCACTTGCCAACGACCCGTGCGACCGGCGTCGCGTCAGGTCGCTGGCCTGGCAGTCGGCACAGTATTCGCGCTTCCGCGTCGACCCCGACATGCCGCCACGGGCCTGGCGGCGCCTGTACACGGCATGGGCCCACAACAGCCTGAACGGGCAGTTTGCCGATGCTGTGCTGGTCGAGCGCCGGCACGGTGATGTGGTGGGCATGGTGAGCGTGAGCGTTCGCCAGGGCCGCGGATCGATCGGGCTGCTGGCCGTCGATACGCAGCACCGCGGCCAGGGGCTGGGCCAGCGCTTGCTGGAAGCGGCTCGCGGGTATTGCATCAGCGCCGCCTGTGGCACCCTGGAGGTAGTGACGCAGGGTGACAATCTCTCTGCCTGCGGGCTCTACGAACGTGCCGGCTACGCTCTGGCCGACGCGCAGGATGTCTTTCACTTCTGGACTTAGACCATGATTCCATTCAACAAACCCTACATGACGGGGCTTGAACTCGAGTACATCCGCCAGGCCGTGGCTACCGGCAAGATCTCGGGCGACGGCAGCTTCACCCGCAAGTGCCACTCCTGGCTTGAGAATCGGCTGGGTGGCGGGCGCGCTTTTTTGACGTCGTCGTGCACCGACGCGCTGGAAGCCGCAGCACTGCTGTGCAATGTGCAGCCCGGCGACGAAGTCATCATGCCCAGCTACACCTTCGTCTCGACCGCCAACGCCTTTGTGCTGCGCGGGGCGCGCATCCGCTTCATCGACAGCCGTGTCGACCACCCCAACATGGATGCAGCGCTCGTTGAAGAGGTGCTGAACGAACGCAGCAAGGTCATCGTGCCGGTGCACTATGCAGGCATGGCTTGCCAGATGGATGAAATCACCGCGCTGGCCCGCGTGCACGGCCTGCGCGTGGTCGAAGACGCGGCACAGGCCATCGACTCGTTCTACAAGGGAAGGCCTTTGGGCACGCTCAGCGACCTCGCGGCTTTCTCGTTTCACGAGACCAAGAACCTCATTGCCGGCGAGGGCGGCAGCCTGCACGTCAACGACCCTATGCTGGTGGGGGACGCAGAGATCGTGCGCGAGAAAGGCACCAACCGGTCTTCTTTCTTCAGAGGCGAGATCGACAAGTACGGGTGGGTCAAGGTCGGCTCTTCGTTCCTGCCTTCGGACTTGACGGCGGCTTTCCTGTATGCGCAGTTCGAGGCCTGCGACCGCATCCAGGCTCGCCGCCATGCGATCTGGAACCGCTACGCGGCCAAGCTGGCAAGTCTGCAGGGCGCGGGCTGTCTGGAGCTGCCCAAGGTCCCGGATGGCGCCACCAACAACGCGCATATGTTCTACGTCGTGTGCGAATCTCTGGCGGTTCGCACCGGCCTGATTGAACGCCTGAAGACTGCAGGCGTGCTGGCGGTGTTCCATTACCAGTCCCTGCATGCGAGCCACTATTTCGCGTCGCAGCACGACGGCCGTGACCTGCCACACGCCGACCGCTACACAGATTGTCTGTTGCGCTTGCCGCTTTTCTTCGAGCTCAGCGACGACCAGGTGGACCATGTCTGCGACGTGGTCCTCCGCTTCTTCGGTCAATGAAGATTTCAGTCATCACGGTGGCCTACAACTCGGCTGCGACAATTAACGACACGCTGGACTCGGTTGCCGCACAGACCCATGCCGATGTCGAGCACATCGTGGTCGACGGCGGCTCTGGCGACAACACCCTGGACATCGTCCGGCAGCACGGCCAGCACGTCGCCCGTGTCGTTTCGGAGCCCGACCGAGGCATCTACGACGCCATGAACAAGGGCATCGCGCTGGCCACCGGCGATGCCGTGGGCTTCATCAATTCCGACGACTTCTACGCGTCCACGGACGTGCTGTCACAAGTGGCCACTGCGATGGCTGATCCGGCCGTGGACGGCTGTTATGGCGACCTGTGCTACGTCCAGCAGGCACAGGTGGACATGATCGTGCGTTACTGGCGATCGTCGGCACACCGCCCAGGCCAGTTCGGCTGCGGCTGGGTGCCACCTCATCCCACGCTCTTCCTGCGCCGTTCTCTCTTTGCCCGCTTCGGCGCGTTCGACCTAAGCTACCCGATCGCTGCAGACTTCGAGCTGATGGCCCGAATGCTCGAAGTGCACCGCATCAAGACCGTATATCTGCCCCAGGTGCTGGTGAAGATGCGCCTGGGCGGCACGACCAACCGCAGTTTGCGCAATATTTTGCAGCAGAACCGCGAAATCTGGCGGGCCCTGGCCGCGCACCATCTGCAGCCGTCGCCGCTGAAGTTCATCGCCGGCAAGATCAGTTCGCGCGGCCGCCAGTTCTTCACCCGGCCGGCATGACGCGGCGGGTGCTCGTCACGGGGGCCAGCGGCTTTGTCGGGCGGGCCGTGGTGGCGCACTTCCGGGCCCAGGGTTGGGCCGTGCGCGCCAGCAGCCGCAGCCCAACGCTGGCCTGGCCGGTGGGGGTGGAAGCCAGCACCATCGGCGACACGCTGGACCCGCAGGCCTGGCGGGCCGGGGTCGCTGACGTCGACAGCATCGTGCACTGCGCTGCCCGGGTGCACGTGCTGCGCGAGCCGTCTGCCGACCCGTTAGGCGACTTCCGGCAGGCCAATGTGCAAGCCACGCAGGCGCTGGCGCACGCTGCGCTGGGCGCGGGGGTGCGCCGATTCGTCTTCGTCAGCTCGGTCGGGGTCAACGGAGCACAAACCGGCGAGCGGCCATTTCGCGCCGACGACCCGCCCGCGCCGCATTCACCCTACGCACAGTCCAAGCTCGAGGCCGAACGCGCGCTGCACGCCCTGACCCAAGGCCAGGCCCTGCAGGCCGTCGTTGTTCGCCCCCCCCTGGTGTACGGCCCGGGAGCACCGGGCAACTTCGCGCGCATGCTGGCCGCGCTGCGGCGCGGCCTGCCGCTGCCGCTGGGCGCGATCGACAACCGCCGCAGCCTGGTCGCCATCGACAACCTCACTAGCGTCCTGCACGCTTGCGCCACGCACCCGCAAGCCGGGGGCAACACCTTCATGGTCAGTGACGGCGAAGACCTGTCCACGACCCAGCTCCTGCAGCGCCTGGGCCATGCACTGGGCCGCCCGGCGCGGCTGATTCCGGTGCCGAAAACGCTGCTGCGGGCGGCAGCCGCGCTGCTGGGCCGAGGCGACTTGGCGCGGCAGCTGACCGGGTCTCTGCAGGTCGACATCAGTGCCACGCGGCAGCTCCTGGGTTGGTCGCCGCCGCAGAGCCTGGACGCCGCTCTGCGTCAGGCGGTGGGCGCCGGTAGATGACTGCTCAACAGGAACTTATCGCAGCAGGCGTGGCTGCCGTGGCGGCCAGCTGCGTGCTGACGGCGCTGGTCCGCAGCTACGCATTGCGCACGCAGCTGCTGGACGTGCCGAACGAACGCAGCTCGCACACCGTGCCTACACCGCGCGGCGGCGGTCTGGCCATCGTGCTGACCTGCCTGGCCTGCCTGGCCGCGCTGGGGTGGACGGGCCGGCTCGAGCCGCACCTGGCCCTGGCCGCACTCGGCGCCGGCAGCTTGGTGGCGCTGCTGGGCTTCCTGGACGATCGAAGGCCGCTGCCAGCACGTTGGCGCTTCCTGGGCCACAGCGCTGCCGTGGTGTGGGTGCTGGTCTGGATGGGGCCGATCCCTTCCGTGCCGGTGGTGGGCATGACCTTGAACCTGAGCGTCATGGGCCCGGTGCTGTGCTGGATCTTCGCGGTCTGGATGATCAACTTGTTCAACTTCATGGACGGCATCGACGGCATTGCCGGCGTGCAAACGGTGTGCGCGGCCGTGGGCGGGGCCGCGCTGTGGTGGGCCGTGGGCAGCGGCACCGGCTGGCTGGCCGCGCTGGCGCTGGCCGCAGCCACCGCCGGTTTCCTGGTCTGGAACTTTCCGCCAGCCAAGATCTTCATGGGTGACGCGGGCAGTGGCTTTCTCGGCTTGATGATGGCGCTGTTGGCGCTGTGGAGCGCACAGGCACAGCCGGTGCTCATGTACTGCTGGTTCATCCTGGTGGGGGTCTTCATGGTGGACGCCACCACCACGCTGGTGCGGCGCGTTCGCCGCGGCGAACGCTTCTTCGAAGCGCACCGCGCGCACGCCTACCAGTACGCTTCGCGAAGACTGGGCGGCCACCGCCCGGTGACGCTGGCCTGCCTGGCCATCAATCTGCTGTGGTTGTGGCCGTGGGCTGCCTTGGTGGCCTGGGGCTGGGTGGACGGCATGCTGGGCCTGGCGCTTGCCTATACACCGCTGATCTGGCTAGTTTTCCACTACAAGGCCGGTGATCGCGCCGGGCAGGAGACCTGAGCATGGCGGCCGGCGTGCTGATTGTGGGTGCCGGGGGTTTCGGCCAGTCGGTGGTCGACGCGCTGGCTCTTCAGGAAGCCGTTGCCGGGTTCGTCGACGACCGGGCCGACCTGCAGGCGCGGGTGCTGGGCATCCCGGTGCTTGGGCGTGTGTGCGACCTCGCCACGCTGCGCCAGCAACACGACAGGCTCGTGGTCGCGATCGGCGACAACAAGCTGCGCCGCAGGCTGTCCGAGGCGGCGATGGTGCTGGGCTACAGACTGGTGGCAGTCGTGCATCCCCGCGCCTGGTGCAGCCCGCATGCCCACATCGGCGACGGTGCGCTGGTCATGGCCGGTGCTGTGGTCGGCACGGCAGCCCAGGTGGGAAAAGGCGCCATCGTCAACGCCGCAGCGGTAGTGGACCACCACGCGAACGTAGGTGATTTTGCGCACCTGGGTGTCGGTGCCTGCATGGCCGGCGGCGCCCATCTTGGCGAAGGCGCGTGGTTGCAGGAAGGCGCCGTGCTGCGGGCCGGCCAGGCCGTGACGGCACACCAGGTGGTGATGGCCGACACTTCAACCGGTTTGCGCCATGACAGTGAACGAAATCAGTCTCAGGGCATGCCACCCAGAAAAGGAACCAAAGCACCGTGAGGCGAACCCCCATCGGATCGAGGATCGCGTTGCGACTGGCAGCGCTGCCGCCGCGAGACAAGTTGCTGCTGATGGTAGGCACCGACGCCCTGCTACTGCCGCTGTGTCTTCAGTTGGCCGTCAGCCTGCGGTTGGGCGGCAGCATGGCGGGCACGTTGGTCCTGTTGTTGGCCTCACTGGCCATCGGCTGGCTCACCATTCCTGTGCTCGCCTATTCCGGGCTCTACCGCACGGTGGTGCGGCACCTTGACCTGCGTGTCATCTTGCGCTCCTGCCTGGCGCTAGGTGCCGTGGTTCTGGGCGTCTACGTGCTGGCGCTGTTCCTCGGCATCAACATGCTGCCGCGCTCAGCGTTGCTCATCTACTGGTTCATCGCGTTCGCCTACGTCATCACCTCGCGGTTCAGCGCGCGGGCGGTGCTGCGCCGCAGCCTCAGGCACGGCAGCCGGCGGCGCCTGCGCACCGCGATCTACGGTGCCGGCGAAGCTGGCGCTCAACTGGCGCTCACAATGCAGTTCAGCATGGAATACGAGGCCATGTGCTTCATCGACAACCGCACCGACCTGCGCCGGCGCACGGTGGCCGGACTGATGGTGTACCCGCCTGACGCGCTGACTCAAGCGCTGGAGCACCACGATGTCGATCACATCGTGGTTGCGATTCCCTCGGCATCGGTGGCGCAAAAGCGTGAACTGATCCGGCAACTTGAAACTACCGGCCTCCCGGTGCGCAGCCTGCCCGGGTTGATGGACTTGGTGGGCGGGAAGGTCAACGTCTCAGATATTCGCGACCTTGACGTCGCTGACCTGTTGGGCCGCGACCCGGTGCAGCCCGAAGCCGGACTGTTCGCGCGCAACATCGCCGGCAAGGTGGTGCTGGTGACGGGCGCCGGCGGGTCCATCGGCAGCGAGCTCTGCCGGCAGATCCTCTCGCAGCGGCCTAGTCGGCTGGTGTTGCTCGACCACTCAGAGTTCGCGCTCTACGCGATCGAGAGCGAACTTCTCGCCTGTGCGAATGGCGTGCCCTTGATCACCTGCCTGGGCTCGGTGCTCGATGCGACGATGCTCACCGACGTGATGAAGCGTGAAGGCGTGCAGACCGTCTACCACGCGGCGGCCTACAAGCACGTGCCCCTTGTCGAGGCCAACGTGCAGCAAGGCCTGCGCAACAACATCTTCGGCACCTTCAACGTGGCCAAGGCCGTCCAGGACGCAGGCGTTCAGACCTGCGTGCTCATCTCTACCGACAAGGCAGTGCGCCCCACCAACGTGATGGGCGCGTCGAAAAGGGTGGCCGAACTCGTGTTCCAGGCCGCCTCGCTGCGCGCGCCCAGCACGGTGTTCGCCATGGTGCGCTTCGGCAACGTGCTGGGCTCGTCGGGTTCGGTGGTGCCGCTGTTCCGCCGCCAGATCCAGGCCGGTGGGCCCATCACCATCACCCACCCGGACATCATTCGCTACTTCATGCTGATTCCGGAAGCGGCGCAACTCGTCATCCAGGCCGGCGCGATGGCGCGCGGTGGCGAGGTCTTCGTGCTCGACATGGGCGAGCCGGTACGCATCGCAGACCTGGCACGTTCGATGATCCGGCTGTCGGGACTGAGCGAGAAGACTCCCGAGAACGTTAGCGGTGACATCGAAATCAAGGCCGTGGGACTGCGCCCGGGCGAGAAGCTCTTCGAGGAACTGCTCATCGGGGACAACGTGGTGCCGAGCGGCCATCCGCGCATCATGTGCGCGCTTGAACGACACATCGACCCGTCGCTGCTCGACAAGATGCTGGGCGTGCTGCGCCAAGCCTGCGACAGCGGCGACACCGAGGCCATGCTGCGCCAGGTACGCAATCTGGTGCCCGAGTTCCGGCCCGCCGACGAGGTGAACGCAGAAGTCGCGGGCTTACTGGCGCGGCGCTGACTCAGCGCTAACGCGGCCGGCTGGGCGCTTCAGCCGCCATCAAACAGAACTTCGTCAGCCCGCAGGGCGCCGCGCGGCGGCAGGCTCATCACGGCCAGGCCTGTTTGCCGCGCGAGACCCAGCACGCGCACTTGATGTTCTGGCGTGGCACCCGGCATGGCCACGATGACGTGCGTGGCACCAGCCAGCACATGAGGCAGAACGAGGTCGGCGACGCCGCCCTCGACACCCACGCCGGCGATGCGCAGACCCCACTTGGCGCGGTCGTCGTCCAGCACGGCCAGGATCGTCCAGCCGTCGCGCCGGTGCAGTGTGCTCACCACGCGCCGGCCCGCATCACCGGCGCCCAGCACGATGGCTCGCCGCTGTTCACCATCCACACCGCTGGCGCAGGCACGGGCGTGCTCCCACAGCATGCGGTACCCCATGCGCAGCAGGCTCAGCGCCAGGATGCAAAACACCGGGTGCAGCACCAGCACCGCGCGTGCCACGCCCACCAGCTGCGCCATCAGCACCGCCGCCGCACTGACCAGCCCGGCCAGCAGGCAACCCACGGCGATACGCTTGAAGTCGTCGAAGCCGAAAAAGCGCCACAGGCCGCGCGGCACGCCCGTCAGCGCCATCGCCACCAGATAGGACGCCACGACGCCGAACGACACGTAGTCGTCGTACCAGGGGCGCCCGGGCTGCCAGCGCTCGAAGCCCAGGCGGAACAGGTAGGTGATGTGCCAACAGGCCAGCACGACAAGGCCGTCGGCCACGGTGGCGATGCTGCGGTTGCGCGGGCCCAGCGCCGACATCGTGCGGTCGAGCCAGGGCCATAGGCGGCTTTCTTTCATGGGCAGGATGCTCCAGGGCGAAGGCAGGCGCGGTGCGAACACCGTGCGCAGCGTGAGTCCCAGCACGCGCAGGTCGCTGGCCAGAGAAGGGTTGTCGACATAGTGCAGCGCATAGCGCAGTTTGGCGGGCAGGACGACGTCGATGTACTCGCGCTCGGGGTTTTCGGCGCGCGCCAGCAGCTCGTTCTCGTCGCGGTAGCGCACCGATGCAAAGTCGGTGATTCCGGGGCGTACGCTGAGCAGGCGTTCGCGCCAGGCCGGCGGGTAGTGTTCCACGTAGCGCGGCACCTCGGGCCTGGGGCCGACGAGGCTCATCGTGCCGCGCAGCACGTCGATGAGCTGCGGCAGCTCGTCCAGTTTCCAGCGTCGCAGCCAAGCGCCGGTGCGCGTGATGCGGCTGTCGCCCGCCACCGTGATTTCGGCCGCGCCGGGTGCCTGCTGCACGCTCATCGTGCGGAACTTGAAGATGCGAAAGTGGCGGCCGTGCAGGCCCACGCGCCATTGACGGAAGAACACCGGGCCGGGCGAGTCGAGCTTGATCAACAGCGCCAGCAGCGCAAACAGGGGCGTCAGGGCCAGCAGACCAGTGCCCGCGCCCAGCAAATCTAAGAAACGCTTGAGCACGACCGATCAGCCCGATCGGGGCAAGTGACGCACAACGGGCCCCACGTTCAGCGCAGCGCAACGCGCACGGCCGCCGCCACGCGCTGAACGTCAGCCAGACCCATGCGCGTGTACAGCGGCAAGCTCACCATGCGCTCGTAGGCATGCTGGCTGTGCGGGAACATGCTCTCGTGCAGGTGATAACGATCACGCCAATAGCGATGCAGGTGCAGCGGGATGTAGTGCACGCTGCAGCCCACGCCCTGCTCGAACAGGCGCTCGATGAAGCGGTCGCGGGCCACGCCTGCGCCATCAGCCAGTCGCAACACGTACAGATGCCAGGCATGTTGGTGGCCATGCCTGCCTTTGGGCGGCAGGACCACCGGCAAGTCGGCCAAGACCTGATCGTAGGCAGCAGCCAGTCGGCAACGCTGATCAAAAAAGGCCTGTGCCCGCCGCAGCTGTTGGAGGCCCAGGGCCGCTGCGATATCTGTCAGGTTGTACTTGAATCCCGGCGCGACCACCTCGTAATACCAGCTTGGCACCTTGGCCGTATAGCGGTCGAAGGCGTCGCGGTTCATGCCATGCAGACGCATCAGGCGCGCTCGCTGGGCAACTGCGTCGTGGCGCGTCACCAACATGCCGCCCTCGCCCGTAGTGATGGTCTTGTTGGCATAAAAGCTGAAGACTGCGGCGTCGCTGTTCAGCGTGCCGACGAGCTTGCCCTCGCAGGTGGTGGGCAAGGCATGGGCAGCGTCTTCCACCACCTTCAGGCCATGCTTCTTCGCGATGGCCAACAGGGCCGGCATGTCGGCAGCCAGGCCGGCGTAGTGCACGGGCATAATGGCGCGGGTGCGCGGGGTGATGGCGGCCTCAACGGCGGCCGGGTCGATGTTCAACGTGGCCGGGTCGATGTCGACCAGCTTCACGTCGGCGCCCAGGTAGCGCACGACCTCGGCGGTGGCGGTGAAGGTGTGGGTGGTGGTGATGACCTCGTCGCCGGGGCCGATGCCCAGCGCTTCCAGCGCCAGGTGCAGCCCGGCGGTGGCGCTGTTGACGGCGATGCAGTGCAGGCGTTCGCCACGCGTTTCATCACCCAGGAAGGCCGCGAAGTCGCCCTCGAAACGGCGCGCCTTGGGGCCGGTGGTGACCCAGCCGCTGCGCAGCGTGTCGACGACTTCGGCAATCTCTTCGTCGCCGATGTCGGGCAACGCGAAGGGGAGGAACGGAAGTTGGGACTCGGCCATGGCAGATTATCCGCGCGCAGGCTTGGTGACCCAGGCCAGCACATGCGTGCGCAGCAGCGGCAGCGCGTTAAATACCCCGTAAAGCCCGGGGTGCCAACGGCACAGCACACGCGCCAGCGGGGGCGCCAGCGTGACGCGGCGGTGCTGCACGCGGCCCTGAGGAAAAAGCGCCCGCAGGCGGCTGAGAGGCACACCACGGACGTCGGCGTTGCGCGGGTTGTCGATGGTGAAGTCGTACCAGATCACTGCCCCGCCGGGCTTCAGCCACGCCCACATGGCGTCGGCCAGCCGCTGCTGGAAGGCGTCGTCCAGCAGCGACGAGAAGACGGTGGACTGCAGCACGAAGTCCAGACTGGCCGGCGCGATGGCAGCGGCCGTGGCGTCGCCGGCGATCAGCGCGGTGGCGGCGGGAAGCACATGGCGCGCCTGCTCCAGTCGGTCGGGCAGCAGTTCGATGCCCGTCAGGTGCTGCGGCGCGAAGCCCAGCCGCAGCAGTTCCAGCAGGTTGCCGCCGGTCCCGCAGCCGACTTCCAACAGGCGCAGGGCGGACAGGTTGGTGATGCCGTTCGCGGCCAACAGGCGCAGCAAAGCGCGCTGGCGCTCTTGCAGCGTCTGCCAGACCTCGGGCCGCAGCGCGCTGTAGCGGTCGGCGCCGCCGCGGCGGGCGTAGCGCTCGGCAACGGCGCGAGCCTCGTCGTTCATTGCACGGCGTTTAAAAAGCGCTGCGCCAGCACCGGGTAGGTGTGGTTCGCCAGCACGAAGGCGCGGCCGCGCTCGCCCATCGCCTGGCGCTCGGCGTGCGGCAGGGCGGCCAGTCGCAGCAACCCCTGGGCCGCCGCGGCAGGCGAACCGGGCGCAACGGTCACGCCGGCACCGGCCTCGGCCACGGGGTCGTTGCCTGCCTCCACGCTGTGCATCACGGCGCAGCGCGCCATCATGTAATCCATCAGCTTGTTCGGCGCGATGCCGAAGCGGTAGATGGGCACGCGCTGCCAGCCGATGTAGGCGATGTCCACGCCGGCCAGGAACGACGGCACCTGCGCCTTGGGGATGGAGGAGAAAAAGGTGACGTTAGCGAGGCCTTCGTCCTGCACGCGTTGCGCCAGCCGGGCCTGTTCGTGGCCGCTGCCGACCAGCACGAACTGCAGGCGCTCGTCGCGCAGCAGGGCGGTTGCATCGAGCAGTGTGTCCAGCGCATTGGGCTGCCCCATCGAGCCGGCGTAGCCCACCACGGTGCGGCCGGCTGCACGCGCGTCGGTCAGGTGCCGCGCCACGTCTGCACGCAGCGGCGGCGGATCGCCCTGCCACTCGTCCAGCGTGATGCCGTTGGGCACGATGTGCAGCTTGGCCAAGTCCAGCCCGTGCGCAGCCATGTGGCCCTGGACCTTGGGCAGCATCGACACGACGACATCGGCGTCACGGTAAGCGGTGTTCTCGGCCACCTGGCACAGCAGGGCGAAGGGGTGCCAGCGCGACATGCCCGACAGCTCGATGGGGCTCAGCGGCCACAGGTCGTGCACCTCGTACACCAGCTTGGCGCGGGCCGCCCGGACGAGTCGCCGTGCCACCCAGATGTCCAGCGGATAGGTGCTCGAGGCAATCACCACGTCGGGCTTGAATTCACGCACCAGCCGCGGCGAATCGGCCCACACGCCGCGCAAAAAGGCGGCGATGTTCCGCACGCGGCCCAGGCCGTTGCCCTGGTAGGGCGGCGTGGCGAACCAGCGGTAGACGATGCCGTCGATGGTTTCTTCGCCGGCCTGGGGCTGCAGCGCGCGCACATGCGAGAAGTCAGCCGCCAGCATCTGCACCCGGTGCCCGGCGCGCACCCATTCGCGTGCCAGGTAGTAGGGCCGGTACTCCATGCCCAGCGCGGGCGTGCCGGCGTAGTGGTTGATGTACAGGATGTTCATGGCGGCAGGGCCAAGGCCGCCAGGCGCGCGGCGAAGGCCTGCACGCAGGGTTCGAACAAGGCGTGCTGCTGCACCCAGTCGCGGTTGTGTGCGGCGATGCGCTCGGCCTGCGCGGCGCAGGCTTGCAGCTCGCTCGTCTGCAGCAGCGCACCGTCGGCGACGATGAGGCCGTTGTCACTGTGGCGCACCAATTCACGGTTGGCGGGCAGGTCGGACAGGATGGGCACACAGCCGTGCGCCATGGCTTCGAGCACCGACACCGACACCGAATCGCTCACCGGCAAGCTCAGGTACCAGCGCGCCTGGTCGTACCACTGCGCCTGCTCTGCGGCGCCCAGGCGGCCGACCAAGCGCACGCGCCGCGCCAGGCCCAGGGCATCGACCTGCGCCTTCAGGGCCCCCTGCAGCGACCCGTCATTGGCCACCACAAGCTGCGCTTGCGGCATGCCACGGGCCAGCGCATGGAAGACGTCGAGCACCCGGGCCGGCGCGTAGATGGGCTCCAGGCCGCGGTTGGCGAAGAACAGATTCGGGTCCTTGGCGCCGGCGGGGGGCGGCATGGATTCCAGGCCGAAAGGAAACACCATCACCTCGCGGGCGCCCAGCTGGCGCATGCGCGCGGCCATGGCCTGCGAATCGCTGGTGGTCAGCACGCAGGCGCGCAGCACGCGCTGCGTCAGGTGGCGCCACACGGCGCTGCGCTCGGGCGTGACGAGGATGTCGCTGCCCCAGGCCGAGCCGACGAGCCGGCCGCGCACGCCGTACAACCGCTGCGCCAGCCACGCCAGCGTGCCGTGCGAGGTGAGGTAGTGCGCGTGAATCCACGCCGGTTGCACCAGCCGCAGCCAGCGGGCCAGGCGCGGCAGTTGGCGAATGAAGGGCAGGTTGCCCCCGGAGGCGTCGGGTCGGGTGCCCAGGGCCAGGCGGCGCGCGGCGGGCAGGACCTCGTCGAAGCCGGGAAGAAAGCCCCGACTGGAACAAGCCCAGAGTTCGAACTGCGGCAACCGGGACAGCGCGCGCGCCCACTTCAGCAGGTGCGGGCTGTCGCCGTCGCCGAGCAGGACGTAGGCCCTAGAAGCGGCACTCAACTCTTCGATGCCCAGGCGTTGTAGTCATCGCGGCACTCCGGGTGAAGCGACAGCCACTGCTCGTCCCCTTCGCGCGTGTCGCCCACTACTCGGGCGGGCTGGCCGCCGACGATGGCGAAGTCCGGCACCTCGCCGCTCACGTAGCTGAACGCACGCACCAGCACGCCGCGACCGATGCGGCTGCCGGGCGCCACCACGCCCCCAGCAGCGACACCACGCTGCCGCCGCCGACGTAGATGACGTCCTGCTCGTGCAGGTGCTCGCGCAGGCAGCCCTCGACGGCGCCGGCGCCGCGGTCGCGGCGGAAGAGCGACACGTGGGAGGTCTCGGCGATCGCGCTGAACGCGCGGTAGAAGCGCACGACGTAGTGGTCGGCATCGCCCGAGGCGGTGGGGATGAAGCACACCCGCGGGCGTTCTCGGCCGGTCAGGGAGAGCACGTGGTCGTCGAGCAGCGGGTTCCCGTTCTCCATCGAGAACCCGCCGCCGCCGAAGGCGATGATCTGCGGGGAGCGGCCCATGCCAGCGAGTGTGGCCCCCGAGCGGCGCCGCGCCTTCATCCCTGGGGCCGAACCGGGTGTACACCGTGTCGAGACTCAGTGGCCGCGCCACACGGGCTCGCGCCGCTCCTTGAAGGCCGTGGCCCCCTCACGAGCATCATCGGAGCCGAGGACGGGCCCGGCGATCTCGCCCTGGCGCGCCCACATCTCGTCGCTGCTCCAGTCGTCCTGCACCATCAGGATCTGCTTGGACGCAGCGAGCGCGAGCGGCCCGTTGCGGGCCAGCGCGCCCGCGAGCTCGAGCGCGCCGTCGAGCGCGCCGCCCGGCGCCGTCAGCCGGTTGACGACGCCGAACGCGTGGAAGCGCTCGGCCGGCATCGGGTCGCCCGTGAGCGCGAGCTCCATGACCACGTGGTAGGGCATCCGCCGCGGCAGTCGCAGCAGCGCGCCTCCCGCGGCCACCAGCGAGCGCTTGACCTCCGGGATACCCATCCGCGCCCCCTCGGCCGCGACGATGAGGTCGCAGCTCAATGCGATCTCCAGGCCCCCGGCGACCGCGAAGCCCTCGATCGCGCCGAGTACCGAGACCGCCGGGGTGATCATGCTGTCGCCATAGAACAGCGC